>JAESFN010000185.1_pt1 | contig 86889 bp, 74 predicted proteins | sample 9269411 | NCBI WGS metagenome assembly JAESFN01 (sample SAMN14505399, study PRJNA617100) | algae metagenome | isolation source: Iphinoe sp. HA4291-MV1 and co-occurring heterotrophs from trail next to... | place: USA: Maunawili Falls, Hawaii | collected 2009-07-25
ATGACTAATGACTAATGACTAATGACTAATGACTAATGACTAATGACTAATGACTAATGACTAATGACTAATGACTAATGACTAATGACTAATGACTAATGACTAATGACTAATGACTAATGACTAAACTTATAAATTAGCGTCTGCATTGCTGTCCTTGAATGTAATGATTATGAAATTATCTTTATCTTTAAAGCAAGTGGTTATTTATTTATCCTTATTGACTATTGGCGGCGGTGCAGGCTTGTTCGGTAGTCGCTATCTATTACCACAAAATCGCTGGTTTCGAGAATTAAGAAATGTAACAGTGTCTTTGCCTCCAGAAACTACAGTTCCAAATCCTGTTAGAGGACAAGTTGGAGCTACTATTGGCGATAACATGAATTTTATTGCGACTGCTGTTCAAAGAACTGGACCAGCAGTCGTACGAATTAATGCAACTCGCAAAGTGGCTAATTCTATTTCTGACGCCCTAAAAAATCCCCTTTTGCGGCGTTTTTTTGGAGAAGAAGAGCAACCATTCCCCCGAGAGCGAATAGAGCGTGGTACAGGTTCTGGATTTATTTTGAGTAAAAATGGACGAATACTAACTAACGCTCATGTCGTTGCAGATACTGACACAGTACAAGTAACCCTCAAAGATGGTAGAACTTTTGAGGGTAAGGTGGTGGGAGTTGATTCAGTGACAGATGTAGCTGTTGTGAAAATTTCGGCTGATGATTTGCCAACTGTCAAAATAGGTAATTCACAAAACTTAATACCAGGTCAATGGGCGATCGCTATTGGTAATCCTTTGGGTTTAGACAATACTGTGACAATCGGTATAATTAGCGCTACAGATCGCACCAGTGCTCAAGTTGGTGTTCCAGAAAAGCGAGTCAGTTTTATTCAAACCGACGCAGCTATTAACCCTGGTAACTCAGGCGGACCTTTGTTAAATGCCCAAGGCGAGGTTATTGGCGTTAACACTGCGATCCGCGCTGATGCTCAAGGGCTAGGTTTCGCCATCCCTATTGAAATAGCAGATCGGATTGCTAATGAACTTTTTACCAAAGGACGTGTACAACATCCTTTTTTGGGTATTGAAATGTCGGATCTTTCTTCTAGCAAAAAACAGCAGATTAATCAAGACAAAAATCTCAACATTCAACAGGATGTTGGTATCGCTATTACAAGAGTTCTAGAAAATTCTCCAGCACAACGAGGAGGACTCCTTCCCGGAGATCTGATTCAAAAAGTGAACGGTAAGCAAGTTAAAACATCTGCTCAAGTCCAGAAGTTGGTAGAGTCCACTACTGTAGGCAAGATTCTAGAAATCGAAGTCAATCGTAACGGGAAATTTCAAACATTTAAAGTACAGTTAGGGACTTATCCTCAAAAGTAGTTATGAGTCATTAGTTCCAAAGGACAAATGACTAATGATTGTTAGTCAAATGATCTAACTGCATCCGTTGTTCCATTTGGCGAAGAAAATAACCCGTCATCATAGCCGATGCCAGAAGACCTGCCAGATTGTCCCGGTCTGTTGTAATTTGCACGTTAAAATTTTCTGCGGGTAACATCCCGACAAGCCCTTGAACATTTTGCGAAATGATTTGTTTAATTTCGGGGCTGACAGACTGGGCGACGCGGGCTAGAACCTCTGGAGGTTGGTGCTGTAGATACTTGAGTAACTGATTGGGGAGTTCCTCAAAGCCATCGTTGAGAAGCTGATTGGGGTGTTCCTCAGGGTAGTCATTCAGGAAGTTAGGATCAAACACCATTGGCTGTTTTTTTTAGCTGAGTTGCTTATTCTACTCTAAACCATACTAGAAGGGTGAGACATATCACCACCTCTTTCTGGAGTACTAGAACACCGATTCATTAATGCCAAAAACCCGGTTTCTGTTGCTGGAAAGACCGATATTTCGTTATCTCAATGAGAAGAAACCGGGTTTTTTATCACAATTGGTGAATACTGAATCGGTGTTCTAGCATTCCTTCACAGTAGCAGAACTCCCATTTGATTCTGCTGGTGCTATGAGTTCTAGCTCTAGTTGCTTTTGCTCTTGTCCGTTGGAAAATGATTGAGGAAGTTGCTCAATTTGAAAATATTGGTGAAACTTAGGGGTGATTTGTAATGAATACGAGCGAGATTCGCTGTCTCGGCGTTTTCTGACAAAACCAAATTCGACAAGTTCTTGAACGTGTTGATATGCGCCAGAACCACGCAAGTTAATCAAGTCACTTTGAAGTATTGGACTATTTAGGGCAATAGCTGCCAAAGTCCGCAATGCTCCCACGCCTAATTCTACTGGAATGAGAGTTTGTACCAAGTCATGAAAGTCTGACCGCACTTGCAAACTATAACCATCTGGTGTTTCCACGACTTCTAGAGCGCTATCTCGGCGAGCATAGTCATCAATGAGTTCTATGATGCCTTCCTCTGCTGTAGCGCGATCGCAAGCGGCATACTCAGCAATTTCACTTATAGACAGAGGCTTACCCTTCAAATAGAGAATTGCTTCTATCTTCGTCGCTGCATTCATCACGGCATTGGGCATTGGGCATTGGGCATTGGGCATTGGGCATTGGGCATTGGTCATTGGTCACTTGTATACATGAAGAATGACGAATGACAAGGGACGAATAACAAGTGTTTGGAAATTAGCATAGTTTATTACAAAAGTCAATATCTGTATTGAAATTACCAAAGGCGAACCTTCGGCTCCTTCAAGAATTGTTATAACTCACTTCACTCCTCACCCAATCTAGTTTTTAGGATGAATTCAGCGATCGCCAAATCTTGTGGAGTGGTTAACTTCAGATTCGTCTCCTCTCCCTGGACAATTCGTACTGGGTAGTCGCACTTTTCAAACAAAGCAGCATCGTCTGTCACTTCCCATCCCTGACGAACACCTTCGTCGTGACACTGCTTGAGCAATTTAACATCAAATCCTTGGGGAGTTTGTGCTGCCCATAATTGCCGGCGATCAGGCGTGCTTTGAATAATGCCATTTTCATCTACAACTTTGATAGTATCCTTGACTGGCACTGCGGCAATCAAACCAGGACAGCGTCGAATAGCTTCAGCACAAGAATTGAATAAATCTGGTGTTGCAAGGCATCTGGCTCCATCATGAATTAACACTTGCTCAGCACAGTCGCTCAACGCTTGCAATCCATTGTAAACCGATTCTTGACGGGTAGAACCCCCTTGAATCAGTTCCACTGGCTTAGTAAGCTTTAATTGAGCAAGAATGGTCTTGAAATCTTGCCAGTCAGAAGGTTGAGAGATAATACCTATCCAACTGATTTGACTTGCCGCTGAAGCGGCGAGAAGAGTCCATGCAATAATGGGCTTGGAGCGCACCACAAGTAGGAGTTTGTTGCGGTGACTCCCCATTCTTCTTCCTGTTCCAGCAGCGGGAATTAATAAATGCACAGAATTCCTCAATCTCTACCTAGAGGACAGGTTAGTCGTTAGTGGTACTATTTGACAACGAACAACACACAACTGGCAAACCCTAATCTTTAATTCCTAATTTCTAATCCATATCTTCCCCTAATCTTCCCCTAAAATAATGAGCGAGTAAGCATTAAGATATATTATGCGAATAGTAGCCCTTGTCCCTGGCGGAATTGGCGACCAAATTCTCTTTTTCCCGACCCTAGATAACCTGAAGCACTATTATCCCAATGCTCAGGTAGATGTTGTTACCGAACCTCGGTCAAAGGCTGCTTACCGGGTCAGTCAGTCAGTCAACGAGGTCATAGCATTTGACTACAAAGATCGTAACAGTCTGGCAGATTGGGGCAACTTGGTAGGCACGATTCGCGATCGCGAATACGATGTTGCCATTGCTCTAGGGCAAAGCGCTTTAGTGGGTCTTTTGCTCTGGTTAACTGGAATTCCTACACGAATTGGCTACAAGAGCAAAGGATCTGTGTTTCTTACCAATCCAGTTCCTTTGAAAACAGAACAGTATGCCGCTTGCATGTATCATGACTTGCTGCAAGGGTTAGGTATTAACTCCCCTTGTCCTGAGTTAGCAATCAATGTGCCAGTACCAGATATTGACTGGGCGAAAGTGGAACAACAACGGCTAGGAATAAAGGAAACTGGCTACATTTTGATTCACGGTGGTTCTAGCGAACTCGCCAAGACCAAAGGTCTGGATAAAATTTACCCTGTCGCAAATTGGCAGCAAATTATTCAAGACTTTCAGCAAAAGCAGCCAGAAATGCCCGTGGTAGTCATTCAAGGACCAGAGGATGGAGAATTTGTGCGTCGTCTCAAAGAGTACGCACCCAATATCAAAGTCAGTTCTCCTGATGATATTGGCAAGTTGGCGGCGATGATTGCTGGAGCAAATTTAATGGTGTGTACTGACAGTGCGCCTATGCACTTGAGTGTGGCGGTACAGACTTATACCATTGCCCTGTTTGGTCCAACAAACCCGGCAAAGTTATTGCCTAGAAGTGATAAATTTCTCGCCATTAAATCTTCTACAGATAAAATGGCAGATATCTCACCTAAAACTGTGTTGGAGAAAATTTGGGGTGGGTAAACCTGCTGTATTTTTAGATCGCGATGGAGTGTTAAATGTTGAAGCTGGCTACATTCACTTTGTAGAAGATTTACATTTGATTCCTGGTGTTGCAAAGTCTGTACGTCAGCTCAATGACCAAGGTATTTTTTGCTGTCTGGTTTCAAATCAATCGGGACCTGCTAGAGGTTATTATCCAGATAGTCACGTACAAGCGTTACATCAGCGACTTTGCCGATTATTGGTACAAGAGGCTGGGGCAAAATTAGACGCTTTGTATTATTGTCCCTACCTCAGCCCACCAGAAGGAGGTAAAGACCTAGCATATACTCGCTGGTCTACCTGGCGCAAACCAAACACAGGAATGTTGGTTGCAGCCGCGTGGGAGCACGATTTGGATCTGAGGCACAGTTTTATGGTGGGGGACAAAGCAACTGATGTTGATATGGCACATAATGCTGGGTGCGTAGGTATTTTGGTGCAAACAGGGTTTGGCGATCGCGTTTTGGCTGGTGATTACCAGCACCACACAAAACCGGATTACATCGCCAAAGATTTGTCTGTAGCCGTTGAATGGATTTTACAGCAGTTACAGATTTAAAAAAATACAAAAAACCAAGCGCTACCGAGCTTCACTTCGATATCACTTGTGTCAAAAACTTCTGCTATTCCTATCTAAAATCCGCTTTCCCTAGCGGATTTTAGCTTTTTTAGTTGTGAAATTCAACGAATTTTCTCAACAAGCAGATACGCATTGGCAAAAGCATTCAAAGAAGATTTTTTGCTAAAGACTAGTAGAAACAAGATATTTTAGGTACATTTTTGGTAAGGATCATTTTTTGGGTAATCTACTACACATTTATTGTATCTTGTCATTATTGGGTATAGGTTGGAAGTTTAGCTTGGGTGTAACTTCGAGCCTAGTTTCTGAAAGTAACACTGAGTTATTTTATAAAGAACCTCATGGCTCTTGAAAATCGGAAAAGTTAGGAGTTTCAAGTCTTGTTACGAAACTCGTTAACTAGAACTAAAAATTTACGTTAGAACAAAGATTAGTAATCTCAGTGCAGCAAGATAAGGATTCTCGGCTGCATGGCAACTACTTGTTGCCATTGTTATCAAGTGTGAATAGCTTACGGGTGGATTTAGCGCGCCATGTTATGTGTTCCTTCACTTCCCTCTTGCTGTCAGGCTGGTGCATCGAAAAAGAATGTGACGAAATATTACAAGGAAAAACAGATGGCGATTCGATTACATGGCTTTATGAGCAGCGGAAAACGTTACATCCAAGTAGAGAGCCAACCTCACCACATCACTGGCATTTTTAGAATGCTCATGCACTTTTCAAAAAATATGCATCTCTGTACGCCATTAGATGCAGAAAGTACATATTTTAGGTGTGAAGAAGATGGAACAATTACTTTCTATCAAGCTGAAAACTTCGATGTAGGTCATTCAGCAGGAATTTGGACCTATCTTGTCTATGAATGTCCAGAAGATGAAGAAAAAATTTTCCCTGACTCATCTATTGATATAAGTGCAAATCCTTTAAGGCAATTATTTGCTGGTTACAAAATTGTTCAAGTAGCCATAGATATAAAGGACTATCTCAAATATCAATATATTCAAGATGAATATTTAGATGTTCAATTACCGTGTGATTGGAATACCCTAGAAGGGAGAAAAATTGCCAACCTTCTTTTAGAAGAATTTAAGGCATTTAAATCATCTACTGTGTTTGCAGAACGTGCTGGCAAAGAATACAAGAAAGCCGTTTTAAATGGCTTTATCCAAGCTGCACAAGAAGTCCTGGAAAACGATGGAACGCTTAGAGATTTTGAATCGGCTCAATATGATGTATTGAAGAAGACTAGAATTGATGACATGGCAAATTTAATTCTTGAGTATAACGATTATCGTATCTGGCAAGCGGCATTACCGAGTAAATCGAAAGCAGTGGAATATGCTTTTAGTACAGCATTAAGACTTATATGCCGTATTAAGTAGTATTATACCAAAAAATTAGTCATAGTTATTAGTGACCTAATGAACGCCAGATACCTCTGTCGGGAAAGCCGTCATTCGTACTGGCTCCTAATGACTAATGACTAAAATATCTCAAACAAGGCGTCATCTAACTCATAACCCAGGAGTTGCGCCATCGACTGGAGGCGAGATTTACTAGGAATGCCTTGCTGTTGTAACCAGTCGTTTAAAACAAACAGCTTGTGCATTAAAAAGATTTCTAAAGCTTCAGGATTATACTGAATACCTTCTTTGGTACTGAACTGGTGCGGTACAAGCATCGCTGCATAACGGGCAAATTCCCCGGCTTTCCAATCAAGTAAAAAAGGTAACCAAGGATAGCGAGTATCTAGGCGGATAAACCAGAGACGTACCTCTGGGATTTCTGAAAGTTCCCGTGGATCGCCTAGTTCCAGAGTATAGTTGATATTAAAGTGCAATTGCTGCTCATAAGATGTGATTGCTCCCCCTTGCAGCAATTTTTCAATCTCCGTGACTACGCGGGACAGATCCAAGGAGTTAATGCTGTCAGTGTTGAGTGTGATGGTGATTGTCATCAAGTCAAAAAATAGCCTCGATGATTTATACTACTCTTTTCTGGCTCAAAAATGACCTGAACTAGGAGAGTAGGGGGAAAGGTTAGTTAATAGCTAATTATTTGCTAACAATAGATAATAGATACTAACAAATGCTAATATAGTGGTATGGCTTATGTACCACTACGAGAAGCAGTTAAAAGACTTGGACTGCACTCAAACACTTTAAGGAAGTACGCAGATAATGGCAAGATCGAAAGCATCAAAAACGAAGCAGGACAAAGACTCTTTAACGTCGAGTCCTATCTTCGCGGTGCAGCAGATCGCTCCCTTGTTTGCTACTGCCGAGTCAGTTCAACCAAACAACGAGACGATCTTGGTAGACAAATTGCTTACATGCAATCACTGGTGGTATTAGTAAGGTTAGATTTCGGTCAAGAAAAGACTCTGTGCAATCTTGCTATATTCCCAAGTCTGCGGTAAAAGACCTTGGGATTTACCACACTATACTAGGTGAGGCAATCTTTAAAGAAGCCTTACCACAAAGCTTTGGTGATTGTCGTTTAGTATTTGCTTATCGTGATTACTATCTGACAATTCCAGAGGATGTGCCACAGCAAAAGTCTGATAACCAAGGACGTGTTGTGGCACTTGACCCCGGCATCAGAACATTTATCACATTCTTTTGTGAGTCTAGTGTTGGTGAAATCGGAGCAGATGCTAATTTGCAAATTCAGAAGTTATGTTTCCGTTTAGATAAATTGATTTCTAAACTTACCAAAGCTAGATGCAAGCAGAAAAAAAGAATGAAGCTTGCTGCAAGCTCACTGCGAGGTAAAATCAAAAACCTTGTAGACGAATTGCACAAGAAAACTGCTCGATTTTTGGTTGATAACTTTGACATTATCTTGCTACCAACTTTTGAAACATCCCAGATGTCTAAAAAGGCAAAGCGCCGGATTAGGTCAAAGTCAGTGCGTCAGATGCTAACACTCTCCCACTACCGATTTCAGCAGTTTCTTAAACACAAAGCTTTTGAAACTGGCAAGGTAGTGATGGATGTTAACGAGGCGTATACATCAAAAACAGTCAGTTGGACTGGTGAAATAATTCCCAAGCTTGGCGGCGCTAAATTCGTCAAGTCTCCATCTGATGGGCAAGTGATGCCGAGGGATCTAAATGGTGCGCGAGGGATTTTCCTTCGTGCATTGGTTGATACGCCCTCTCTCAAGGAGTGTATTTGTTAATGAATGTTAGCAAAAAAGTATCGGATTACAGAAAGAGCCAATGTTTTTTCTTACTCGTCATCTGGTTCTATGCCTAATGCCCGCAATCGTTCCGCCAATTTTGCCACCCGTGCTTCTGCTTGTTCTGCTCTTTGCTGTGCCTCTTGTGCCCGTTGCTGTGCTTCCTCGGCTTGTTGAGCAATTTCTGTATAGCTTAAAAACCGAGTACCATCAGGATAAAAAATCTGCAATTGGGGACTGACAAAGTCAAAGCGAATCTGCAATCTGGGGCTGATCCACTGGTTGATGGGGTCAATCACATCCAAAAAGCCCTCATTGCGCAACCAACCGCTCAAATGGTTGTGATCTGGATCGTACAAATAGTACTCTTCTACGCCAAAACGGTCATAAAACAGGAGCTTTCGGTTCATCTCCGCCCGTTTATTTCCAGGCGAGAGGATTTCAAAGACCACCTGTGGCGGGATATTGGCTTCTTCCCACTGTTTGTAGGAACCTCGGTCTCTTTTAGGTCTGCCAAACACGACCATTGCGTCAGGGGCTTGACAGGTCTTATTATTCCCCTCAACCGGATACCACAGCAAGTCCCCAGCGATGAACACATTGGGGTCATCAGCAAATAACCATTCCAGATTTTCCTTAATGGTAACAATCCAGCGAAACTGCTTAGTGTTATCCGCCATTGGTTTACCATCGCTGTCGGGGTAAATGACCTCTGACTGAGAAGATGGCTGTAACTGAACCATAGTCTTACCCTTTGGAAAACAGACACTGCCGTGCTTTTACCTTAGCAAAACAAGCAAGCGAGTCTCACTTAAAGTTTGTGCGAAAAAACAGGCGATCGCGCAGAGCAAGAGACGCCCTTGGTGTATCGCGCTTTACGCCCATCCCAAGGGATGATGGCTTCGTTTGGTTTTGCTCAACACCAGCGTGTTGAGATTTCCCAACCCCTTTGATGAGTCTCAACAAATTTTTACCCAGCACTAAAGCTTCGTCTTGAGGTGACAATTTCAGCAAGCGTATTTTTTGCAACTCTAGAGCAGGGTGCAACCACGGTCCATCGGAACCAAATAAAACCTTATGTGCTCCTGCCCTCTCAATAGCTTGCACCAGATAATCAAACCGCCGAACACCTGACGTATCGGTGTAAACATTACTCAGACGGCTAATTTGGTCAATAACTCTGACATGAGCACGCCAATCATCATGAAAGCTGCCTAGGTGAGGAATGATAAAGTTTACATCTGGGTATTCGGGTGCGAGTAAATCGATGATGTCAGTTTTACCAGCCACATCATAAAGCAAAGGGAGACGGAATGTGCGTGCAACCTCACAAACTTCACGGGTAACTGGTCCATCCGCTTTGTGAATCTTAATACCACAAAATCCCCATTTTGTCACTGCCCACTCGACAATTTGACGAATCCGACCTTTATCTCGTTGAGCATGGACAAAGGCAAAGCAGAGAAAGCGATCAGGAAAGCGGGTAGCGATGTGGGCTGTATTGGCGTTTGCTTGCTCGTAGTTGCTGTGGAACGGCGAAAAGATGACTGTTTTGTCAATTCCGGCGGCGCGGGCGCGTTTGAGGTAAGGTTCAATTGCTGCGTTCGTGTCCCAAGAACCAGTTAACAAGTCACCTTTTCCGGCATGGCAGTGACAATCAATGATCATTTTCCATGTTCTCTCCAAGAAATAGCGATTGCCATAGAAAAATTGATGAGTCAGTAGTACTTACCACTTGTTTAGAAATCGCTTCTGGTTATTCCAACCAAGGAGTTATGGGGTCTGAATATTAAATGTCCTTTCATAGGGTTGTCTGTTGAACTTCACTGTTACATTGATTTCACTGGGTCGTTTGGTTTTATCGTTGGCAAACACAGGTTTCACAGACATCCAGGCTTTTGTCTTTGGTGCCTTTAAACGACCCCTTATATACGCTTCCATTCTTCCCCAATCTCCCCCCGCGAGATTAATCTCCTTCTTCATGGCTACAAAATTGCCAGTAAATTTTGGCGGGCCGCCAAAAGAGTGGGCAATCAAATGCCCTGCATGATCACCTTTTCTCTTATAAGGTACTTTTGGTGTTCCTATTCTTTTAGACTTGGTATACACCAAAGAACCTGCGATTTTTGTGACGCGTCCTTGTGCATCTGTCCGAGAGTAATAAGTACGTCCATCGTGAGTGTGCTGAATTGGATATTTTCTAAGATGTTTGGGTTGTGTCTTAACAATCGCATACTCTGCCGCATCTACTTGCGGATTTACCCAGACAACTACAATCGTGCTTTCCATACTACTTACAGGCAACGCTAGAATCTGATATTTTCTTCCGGTCGCATCTTGTGTGTTAAAAACGCGAAGTTTCTTGCTAGAGTTTCGATTGAAAACACTAGTAGTGTAAAGCGCATCTTGCGTTAACTGTGCAATCGAACGGACGATAGCCTCTTTAAGATTACCCTTGTAATTTCTTTTGAAAAAATCCTTTAGTTCTGGTTGTTCCGGCAAGCGAGAAATAATTCTTTCTAGCCCTGCTTGAGTTAATCGCAAGGTGTAGTTGTCTAATGTGGAACCTTGCCACACTAATGAGGGTTTCTTTTTTGTTGCTGAAGTATACATGACGATTTATCTTTTTATTCAAGATTTAGGAATTCACCCATCTGTTATCTTTTGGGCTGAAGCAACGATTTTCAAAGAAACAGCGATCGCACAATCTTGTAGTAGCTTTGAAAGCATCTTTTAAGCAGGCGAAAATCCAAATTATTCAGCTAGCTGGAATGGAAGACGATCGCTTGTTGGTTTTTGCTCTCGTAGATTAAGCGATCGCCCATTACCTGGTTTATCTGTTAACCCATTTCGTGTGGATCTAACGAGTCTTGTCTATGCATTTTGTTTGATGATCGGGGCGGGGGAGATGAAGGCATGTGTTCTGATGGCGGGATATTGCTTGGCATGGGATGACGATAACGTTCACCTGCAACGTTGCTTGCTGCCATCACATTCGATGGATTAACTCCGGCAGAGTGTTGCGAATGTGAGCGCCTGCGGCGTCGTGGTGAACGTGAGTGCATCCGGTGTTGTGAATGCAAGCGTCTCCGTCGTCGTGGTAAACGCGACTGCTGCCCCCCCTGTGGTGAATCAAAGTACTCGCCTTCGTACTCGAATTCGTATTCGCCTTCGTATTCACCTTCGTATTCACCTTCGTACTCACCTTCGTACTCGCCCTCGTATTCACCTTCGTATTCGCCCTCGTACTCGCCCTCGTATTCACCTTCGTATTCGCCCTCGTATTCGCCTTCGTATTCGCCCTCGTATTCGCCCTCGTATTCGCCTTCGTATTCGCCCTCGTACTCGTATTCATTCAATAATTGTTGAATTGGGCGCGATCGCACGAAAACAATTGCACTATGCTTGCTATCAATTGGCTGAGTCAAAATCTGATACTGTCTTGTCTTGCCAGTTGCTGTGAACGCGAGCAAATTTTGACCAAATGTTCGACTAGATACTGTACCCGCTGCTGTTGCACGGTTAACAACTTGGGTAATCGCACTCACAACAGCACTTTTTAAATTACCTTGTTTGTTGCTACGGATGCTCTGTACTAAATGCTCTAACCCGGTTTGTTTAAGCTTGGAAATAACCTGTGTCAATGCAGAGCGAGTTAATCGTAAGGTGTAGCCATCTTTAGTTGAACCTTGCCACACTACTGAGGGTTTTGTTGCCAATTTGCTCTGGTATTCGTTCTCGTACTCGCCTTCGTATTCGCCCTCGTACTCGCCCTCGTACTCGCCTTCGTATTCGCCTTCGTATTCGCCTTCGTACTCACCTTCGTACTCACCTTCGTACTCACCTTCGTATTCGCCTTCATATTCGCCCTCGTACTCACCTTCGTATTCGCCTTCGTATTCGCCCTCGTACTCACCTTCGTATTCACCTTCGTATTCACCTTCGTACTCGTATTCATTCAATAATTGTTGAATTGGACGCGATCGCACGAAGATAATTGCACTGTGCTTGCTATCAATTGGCTGAGTCAAAATCTGATACTGTCTTGTCTTGCCAGTTGCTGTGAAGGCGAGCAAATTTTGACCAAATGTTCGACTAGATACTGTTCCTGAAACAGTTGCATGATTAACAACTTGGGTAATCGCACTCACAACAGCACTTTTTAAGTTGCCTTTATTGTTGCTACGGATGCTGTTTACTAAATGCTCTAACCCGGTTTGTTTGAGATCGGATATCATCCGTGTCAATGCTGAGCGAGTCAATCGCAAGGTATAGCCATCTTTAGTGGAACCTTGCCATATTACTGAAGGTTTTCTTGATTTTTGTGTAGCAAACATAACATTGTCTCCTTTTATTCAAGATTTACAAATATGTAATTTTTGGCACTTACGCACCTGTTTTCAAATCAACAGCGATCGCTCTTGGGAAATTACGCTCAGCGCGATCGCTCCCTGTGGCAGCAATCTATCAATCACAGCTGGACAGGTGACAGCTCCAAATTGTTCAGTGGTGAGAAGGGAGTGCGATCACAATTTTCATGACCTTGTTTACAAGAGCGATCACTCCCTATTGCAGCACAATCATTATTGAGATAAGTCATTCAGGCTACATCTGGAGTAAACTGACTTTTGAGAGAACACCATGATGCTTTGGAAAGGATGAATCAGTTTTTCAACCCCAAGGGTAGGGATCCGGAGAGGGAGGTCGAGAGGAAGCCGCAGAGGAAACTGGAGAGGGAGGTCGAGAGGAGGCCGCAGAGGGAGGTCGAGAGGGAGGTCGAGAGGAAGCCGCAGAGGAAACTGGAGAGGGAGGTCGAGAGGGAGGTTGATTCCAATTACTGGCCATCTGGATCAAATATCCCCGATTTTCTTCGGTCAACATTCTTCCAACGACCCCTGCCGCCCCCTCCTCATTCTGGAAATGTTTCGTCTCCAATTCCGCAAATTTTTTGATATTCTCCTCCGTTGCTGGTTGTCTTAGTAATTCATCTTGGTCTTCGTAAAATTGGGCAATATTGCCAGACGCTAGGTCTCCTACTGCCGACGTTGCTGGTTTCAAAAACGTATTTATTGCTTGACCGAGACTATTCTGTGGCATATCCTTCAGTTGCTCGACAACAGCCTTTCGCCCTTTTTCTGGCTGATTGCGCCCTTCTTCTGGCTGATTGAGACCACGAGTGCGATAGCCAGGAGTAGTATTTGGACTATGAAGGCGACTACGACTGTCACTCAGCTGGTGTTTGAGTCGCTGCCGCATGGAGGGTGCAGTTGGACGAGGAGTCATTCCCGTAGGACGCGGACGACCTAGTTTAAAAGCCGCCCGTCGTAATCCCGGTGTCACCCGTCCTGTGAGTCGTCGTGCCGCAGATGCTGGTCGTCGTAATCCTGGTGTCACCCGTCCCGCGAGTCGTCGTGCCGCAGATGCTGGTCGTCGTAATCCTGGTGTCACCCGTCCCGCGAGTCGTCGTGCTGCAGGTGCTGCCCGCCGTAATCCAGGTGTCACCCGTCCTGCGAGTCGTTGTGCCGCAGGTGCTGCCCGCCGTAATCCAGGTGTCACCCGTCCTGCGAGTCGTCGTGCTGCAGATGCCGGTCGTCGTAATCCAGGTGTCACCCGTCCTGCGAGTCGTTGTGCTGCAGATGCCGGTCGTTGTGCCGCAGATGGCGGTCGTCGGAGTACAGATGCTGGTCGTCGTGCCGCAGATGGCGGTCGTCGTAGTACAGATGGCGGTCGTCGTGCCGCAGGTGCTGGTCGTCGTGCCGCAGGCGCTGGGCGTCGTGCCGCAGGTGCTGGTCGTCGTGCCGCAGGCGCTGGGCGTCGTGCCGCAGGTGCTGGTCGTCGTGCCGCAGGCGCTGGGCGTCGTGCCGCAGGTGCTGGTCGTCGTGCCGCAGGTGCTGGTCGTCGTGCCGCAGGTGCTGGTCGTCGTGCCGCAGGCGCTGGGCGTCGTGCCGCAGGTGCTGGTCGTCGTGCCGCAGGTGCTGGTCGTCGTGCCGCAGGTGCTGGGCGTCGTGCCGCAGGTGCTGGTCGTCGTGCCGCAGGCGCTGGTCGTGCCGCAGGTGCTGGGCGTCGTGCAGGAGCACGATTCCGCCCACTTTCGTATTCGCCTTCGTATTCGCCTTCGTATTCGCCTTCGTATTCGCCTTCGTATTCGCCTTCGTATTCGCCTTCGTACTCGCCTTCGTATTCGCCTTCGTATTCGCCCTCGTACTCGCCTTCGTATTCGCCTTCGTATTCGCCCTCGAATTCGCCTTCGTACTCGAATTCGCCTTCGTACTCGCCTTCGTACTCAAATTCGTTCGCGTGTAGTCTAGCCTGTTCAAACATTTTGCTTTTCTCCTAAACTTTGTATCGCGTTCTAGCCTCGTTCTCTAGCGCTCAATCTATAGGGCTAATCCGGCGCGGTTCATAAGGCACAGTCCGTACAACGTGACCACGGAAGCCAATGCCCAAACTTTCAGCACTGGTAAGCCATTCTTCCGCAACCTCAGCAATTTCTCGCAACAAGGCTTCAAATTCAGCCCGCGAAGTATTGAGGATGTGTTTTTGAGCTAGCCAGCGGATAACATCCCGTCCAGTCACTGCCATTCGGTGTCGCTGAGAAGCATCAATATGCTCGGTGAAATAGCGAATCATGACTTCTTCAACAACATCCCAAGCATTGTCTGCACCAAAGAGATGTTTAATATCATCTGAGCCGAGAATTCTGAAGGCTTCATCCAAAAGCTGTAACACTTCAATCCGCAAAACATTGATGTGACCGTAAGAAGACCACTTTAAGTTATGTCGCAGATCTAATCCCGCTCGTCTTACCGTAGCAATGCTGCCAAAACTGGGGTCAAACGCTCGTTCTCGGATGACATCAGAAATACGTTTATCGCGCCACAACTCAGCCACATTGTTAATAAACTGAGTAAACAAATCATGAAATTTCTGATTCGGTTGGGCGCTAGGTGCTGGCTTGATAGTGGTATAACCAAACACGCGACGGTAAGCCTGTAAGCGCTCTTTTTTGGTGAAGCGCAAGACGCTGCGTCGGTCGAAGCGATACAGACCATACGCACCATCACCAGTCGATAATCTCACTGCACCAGCATAATACAATTCCTGAAGTTTATTGACAGCGCGAAACACGCCCATCCGCTCGTGCTGGTAGATATAGTAGAGATCAGAGACTGCGAGAATTCGGTCTGAGGTAACTTGCTCGTCGTAATCGTCCACCTTTTCGGGCATCCGGGCGGAATTCACCTTAGTAGCAGCGTCCTTACCGATACCGATGAGTTCCGCTAAACCGCCATCAGGTGGGGATGCGAGTTTCGCTTCAGCTTCTTCCACTTCCTCGACCATATTCTCAATTTGGTCAGTTAGTGCCTCAGCGAGCTGCGGATTTTGGATCAGTTGCGAACCAAGTCTGTCTGTAAGGGTTTCCCTCAGAGCCGCAATGCGATCGTATAAACTTTGATTTTCTCCTGCCGTTGACATGATGATGAATCTCCTAATTTGGGTAATGGTTAGTAGTGAGTGCTCTCACAGCGCTGACTACAAGCCAATTACCAATAAACTTTGAGAGCATAACAGTAAATTTTTTCTTGTGTTTGTAGTGGTCTGGCAAGTCAACTTTGCGGGGTTAATAGCAGCAAGAAAAATCTCTTTCTCCCCCTGCTTTCCCTGCCTCCCCTGCTTACCCTAACCCGGCAATTTTGGGTTGGTCGAGTAGTAGCCTTATGTTTGTAGCGAAGTTCTTATCGGGAAGGACGTATTCTCCGCATTTGGATTGTCGCAGAAGCATTGAGTTGTCTAGGTCTAGGTGACTGGTCAATATCATCTGGTTCATAATTTGTTGAAGGTGGAATGATTTGCTTAGCCAGTTCTTTGACTTGATACAACTGAAACGCCAAGTCTCTGAGGGCACGCAAAACACCTTCTCGCCTAAAAGCTGTGTTACGCACAGGTGTGAAGGAAGCAGCTTGTACCAAAATCATCAATTTTTCGGCAGTACCTGCGATCGCCTCAGCAATTCCCAGTTTTCCTCCAGCTTTCGCAAGTGCTGGACCTTCCTCTGATCCAAAACGCCATACCCATTTGAGCAAACCTTCCACAGTCATGGGAGGGACAAGCTTTGCGAGCTCCTTTTTCGGGTATCCTGTTCCATCTGGTAACGGGAAAGCTACAGCAGCAGGCATTCCGGGTGGTGATTTTAATGTCCTGAAGTCGATGTGGACTGCTTGTCTCTCAGCTGAACCAAGAAAGACCAAATCCATAATTCGGTAAACATCTCTGACAGATTCAGCGACAGTTGATAAGGCGTGTGATAATAAAACTAACTGTGGACCGACAAACGCTCCACTTTCAGAATCTTCGACATAATCGTTCCAGCTTTCTCTTAAGGAAACGATGTAGTCCCGAATAATCAGGAAATTGCCGTAATTCTGTTCTTCCTCAACTGTGTTGACGTGTTTGGGACTCAGTCCAAAGACATCGGCAAGGTTTTTGAGTTGTCCGCCAAGATGATTTGAGGAACCATTATCCTCGTCGCTTCCTACGAGAACTCGGAACAAGTTATCAACACGCTGGACACGTGGACCTCCAGAGGCTCCCAGCTCGTTGACTAACTCCATCATCTCGGTGCGGATAATACCCCGCATTGCTTCCATGTTTTGTTGATCACTTGCTGGATCTAAAGCATAAAGCTTATCCAGTAAGGGCATGGCATCCTTGAGAGCTGTTTTGGCACGATGGTAGAGGCTAGCCTGAGCACCGCTAACGGTACCACCAAGGTCATTTTCTATAGCAGCGTAGGTGCGGGGAGTCCATTCATATTCAGTATATCCATTACTGTCTTTAGCAGTGAAAGTTTGATTTAGGCTACTGACAAATGCTTTTGGATCGCTCTTGAGATTTCGCCCTAATACTTCGGTCAAAGCACAATCTACAATTTGTTGTAGCGAACCGTTTTTATTATCAATAGGAGTCAGTGAGGGTTGCCTGCATGCTGGTTCAACAATTTGATTGGCAGTCGGCAAGACATCGTAAACAGTCACAGGTTGTTCCTGAAAATCCTGTCTGGGGCGCTCTTCAGTTTCCTCGTTCTCAACGAATTCTATTGTGACGCCTTCAATTCTATAGTCGCTCTCGCTCTCGTCTTCATTGAGCACAACGAAGGGACCAAGGTTCACTGGCTCTGGGTTGTCTTCAGATGGCAGTGTGACACTCTCTTGTGGCTTAGTAAAACCGATAAGTCCTCTGCCTTGATAAATATTAAAGTAGAGATCAGGTGCCTCATCGAGATCTAGAAAATCCTGCTGGAAGTCATCATCTGTAAACTCAAATTCAAATATACCTGTAGAATCTGTCTTGCCGGAACCGAGGCGATCATCAAATTTCTCGTCGTCGTCCCAAACCTCGACCCGAAAACCAGCAACACCTTTTGCCTGGGCTTGGGATCTTGCTTGAGCTTGTTGCAATCTTTGTTGCAAATCTCGCAGTTGAATTTCCAAGCTAATTTTCTCACCAGGAATCGCCGTGGAATTGATTTTTGCTTGAACATCTGTAATATTATTCTTCAAGTCCTGAATTTCATTGTTCTGTGGGACAGCTTTCAACTGCCCACGTATGCGATAGGTGTTCATAGTTTGGCTTATCTCCGCGCTAAAGAATTGTAGAAATTTTTCGTAATTACGGGGGCTGGCGCGAGTCGATTGTCGAGTGCCCAACGCGACGCAGGAATTAAGAATCGCTCTGGAATAATTCCCGGATCGTTACCCGCTGCTAGACGTTCTCCTGCTTCCTGAATCATCTGTTGGTGCTGGGGCTTGAATCCCGTTACCTCAGCTAAGGTTTTGTTCCCCAGCTGTTCGTATTGGGTAAAGCAGATTGTATCCACCACCAACTTATGAGCTTTAGGGAATGTTTCCAAAATCTCTGAGGGAATGTTGCCTGCACGAGAGTTGGGATAAAGGCGTTCCCATATCTGGCGATATTTCCTAGCTTCCTTGGGAAATCCCATCCGCTGTAGTAACTCAAGGTTGATGAACACCCGCAGGTAGGGGATGGGATGAGGTTTGCTGGGGTTGAAGTGCAGAGTTGCTTGGGGCGATCGCGCCGCAATATCCATTAACGATGCAACATAGGCTGGACCTCCCAACAACAAACCAGACATATCAGCAAAAGTTTCGCTATGCCAACCCGTCCAAGTGCTGGCAACCCTGCGACTCATTCCAGCTTGCCGCAACCGTTGAAAGATACCACGGGGAATTGTCTGCCGCAGATTTAAATCAGTTTGCAAATTATGAGAAACCTCATGCAAAATTGCCCCTAGCGTCCAAGGATTTACCAGGCGGTGATAAGGTAGCTGAATCAACGGGAAGGGATTGATTTGCTGTCCCAGTTTTGAAAGGGGAATACCACGCCGAAATGTCGCTGGAGAGAAGCCGGTTTTCATATACGAAAACGGTGCTGGTGCTGGAATTGACCGGGCGACCCCCAAGCCCATGTAGATATCCTGATAGCAATCCATGGCAATGCGATCGCAACCTAATAGCCAGTTGCCAAATCGGCTTTGTCTTTGCCCAAACAGCTCGAAATAGAAATCCCAAATCTGCTCGATTGCTCTCACCCAATCATGCGCTTGTTCTGTGCTAATCATCAGTTGTTGCAAATCATTGGTGTTCTGCTTGTTCATAGCAGAATCAGCAATAATACCAACTTGCCTCGACATTTCCATCAGATTAGCTCTGAGCGAACTAATCAGTTGATTCACCGCATCAATTTGCGCGTCAGTAGGGCTAGCTGGATCTGTACCAAACTCCTCGTGACGAAACAGACGCAACGCCGCTGCGTGCCTAGTAACATTCAGAGCTTGCACCCTCAGCCAGGGTTTTAAACCAGCCAGTTTCTGTTTAGAAGTTGTGCGGCGAGTTTTTTGAGCAAAACCAGCGACAGGTTTTAACTTGTTTGCATCGTCCTCTATGCCTAATTCTGTCAGTGTTTTCACAAGCCCGTTCATTTTCTTTTTTTACCATCCTAATTGCAATAGCTAGACTGACTGAGGAGCAGTTCTAAACATAATCGCGATGACGCTTACCACGGATCATCAATAATTGGTTGACGGCGTGCGGAGGAATTTGCGTGCTCTTGCAAGGATAAGAGAGTAGGGGGAATAGGGCGACGGCGGGATTTGCGTTCCCCAAGTCCGCTTGTTCTCCTTGTCTTCACCGACGGGTTTTGACCAAACTCCATACCATTATTCATCGCCTGATAGTGATGCTGTGCAAGGTGTGATTTCTTCATAACCCCAGCAATTGTGTTGGGCTTGTCTAAAACCCGAGCTGTATGATCTGCCAGCACCCTGAGAGCAGTTGTTCGTGACAGGGGTTTGCCGAGCTGTGCCTGACGAGCTAGCGTTACCATCGTTCTTTGCACAATGTGCGGCACTGTCTGCAATACTGGGCGTGTTTTTGGGCTTTTGTGCAAAACTCGACCAACTGTGGCTACCCCTTCAATCAGAGATGGAGTTATCGCAGAAATCACTTTTGCAGAAGATTTTGGAAATAATCGCGCCGACACTGGTAGTAATGCTCCTAAGAAAGCTTCTGCCTCAGCTTCACTCTCACTCTGGGCTGCTCTGTAAGCTAGATTTTCCATCTCAAGTTCATACTCGTGCATTGGGGCAGATTCAAACTCATACTCATATTCGGCTTCGCCCTCGCCGAGTCTCTGTTGCCTGCCCAATCTCTTCAACAAGTTGGCAATATAGGGGTCTAGCTCGTATTCACCTTCAGATTCAAATTCAAATTCAAATTCTCGCTGGCGCTTGTCTTGCTGGTGCTTGTGACGACGATGGCTAATCAACTTACCAATTCTTCGAACAGCCATTGGCGCTATCCTTGCAAGTAAGCCTCCTAGCAGTGGTAAAAACTGTTCACTTTCGTACTCGTGTTCAAATTCACACTCACCTTCGGCTTCATGCCAATGTTCTAGTTCGTTTTCATACTCACCTTCGCCTTCGTACTCGTTCTCAAATTCGTTTTCGTATTCGTTCTCGAATTCGCCTTCGTACTCGTTCTCAAATTCGCCTTCGTACTCGTTCTCGAATTCGCCTTCGTACTCGCCTTCGTATTCACTCTCGAATTCTTGCTCTAATTCGAGTTCCATAGTTCTGCCATTACGCATTTTGTGACTCCTTGAATAAAAAAGCTCACTGCATCCAGCTATAACCGTTATTCCAAATAAGTCACAAGTCGCTTTTTTTGGGGAAACACATATTTGGTAGCTCTGTTGAGTGTCACTCATTTGAGCTACAGTGGTCAAATAGTTATATATTTATTAATATTTATCTGCGCAATGATAAATAACATTAACTCTGATTTTTCTCGAAGGCAGACGTAGAACTACAGTAGACTTTCTGGTAGTTGTCGGGAAAAGGGCAAGGAGAAAGTGCATAAGTAACTTTCAATGACACCTATTACATATTTAGAAAGTTTGAAGCTGGACACAAAAGCTGAACATCCTATTGTAGAATCAGGAATTTGAGGTGTTTAAAATATGGCTCTGCTTATAAGAAAAGGAAATTTGAACATGAGAATAAACATGTATTTTTTACCAAGAAGTAAAATTTCTCCCTAGTTAAAAAAATTGTGTTTTAATCGATAAACCTTGCCTTAGAGGATGTTTGGAAAGTTTTGGGCGAATATAATTCGCTACTAAACAAACGAAGTCCGCCTGCGCGGACTAAGAAAAATCAAGGGTTTTAAACCCACCTGCGTGGGTTTTGTCTGTATAGCCGCACCTGTGCCAAGGCAAGTATTAAATAGGACTTCTCAAACATCCTCTTAGGATTTGAATTTACTTTTTTAGTAGAACCAGAAGAACCTGAAGGATGAATATGAGTTATGAAAACTCCTGAGAGGAATCAGTTATTTACTGCATCCGATAATCAGTATGTGCTTTCGGCTGAGAAAGAAGCACAACTAAAGGCTCTGTTAATACAAGTTGCTGCTTCTGCTCCATACAAGGTACTGCAATCCACTGAGCAAATTGTAAATGAAGTCATTTTTGAGTCTGATGTGGATGGCGTACAGTACTACGTGGTGCGCTCTACTCCTAAATTTCAAGAAAAAATTAATCTCAGTCCTCGCGAACAAGCGATCGCAAAATTAGTTGCACAGGGTTTTCCTAACAAATCGATTGGTATTCATCTTGACATTAGTCATTGGACAGTCGCCACACACCTGCGCCGTATTTTTGTCAAGCTAGGTGTCACTTCTAGAACCGCGATGATTGCTCGTGTTTTGGAGGAAAATTTGCTACATGAGTAAATTGAGGTGAAGGTGAGAAGGAGAAGTCAGCAATGCTTGAAGTGGGGGATTCAAACTACAGATACAATTGTAGACCACCAATTTGACAATTTGGTGGAGGGACCGTTACCCATCTAAACCTCCGCAAGGGTACTCCCGCCACACACGAAGTGTTGGGGAGAAGCGGGAATTGCGGGGCAATTGAGGGGGTTCAATCATTCGTGACAGGTTAAGATTATGGTGCATTTGTCAATATGTAATAGGACTGAAAAATATCCAGAAAACTGTGGTCGAAAACATGATTTTTGGGTTAGCGATTGCGCAGAGCGCAGTGCCCTTTGGGCAATCGCTTAGTATTTAGACGCATCATTCATTCTTGCCCAAAAAAGTCAGTATAAAACTAAAATTTATACCTTGCATCTTCCTCAATATTCAGGATAATTACTAATTGACAAAAGTAGTGCTGTCTTAAACTATCACAAATGGGGTTCAATACCCTCTCAATTGCCAGATCAACCACCTTGAGTGCGGTTAATTTTCTTTTTGAGACTACGGATATATTCACGAATTACCTCTGTTTGAGTTCTACTTTCTTGATAACAATAAGCTTTGAGTATCTCCAGTTCTGATTCTGGCAATCTAATTGTTAAGGGTTTATCACTATTCATACTGCAATTATTAGTAATTATGCAGTACAATAGTAGCATGATGCTAACTTACCAATACAAGCTCAATCCCACACCAGAACAAGTTGTCACGCTCTTAGCTTGGGGCGAGTTACTGCGTCGTCACTACAACTATGCATTAGGTCAAAGATTAGACTGGCTAACCCGTACAAGATGCCAAGTTGACCGTTGCAGTTTGGTTTGTGAGCCAGTTGGTGAGATTCCAGCCTATACGGACTATTACACACAAGCATCAGACCTTAAACAAACTAAAGAACTATTTCCTGAATACAAAAACATTTACGCCGACTGCCAACAGCAAAATCTGATGAGGCTGGACAAAGCGTGGAAGCGTTGGTTAATCCCTGACAAAAACGGTAACAGGGGAGGACGACCACGTTTTAAGAGGCGCGGTGATATCTGTTCTTTTACGTTCCCGCGTGTTAACTCTCCTCATGCTGGCGCACATTTAACAGGAAATGTCTTGAAGCTGTCTAGAATTGGCGAGATTGAAGTTATCTTGCATAGACCAATTCCAGATGGATTTGAGATTAAACAAGCAACGATTTTACGCAAAGCTGACGGATGGCATGCAAGTTTCTCTTTGGAAGATAAAACTGTACCTGCTGCACTACCTATTAATGAAATTAAAGCTGCTACTGGCATAGACGTTGGTCTTGAAAAGTTTTTGACTACTGCTGATGGACAAAGTGTTGAAGTACCACAGTATTATCGGAAAGCACAAGCAACTTTAGCCCGCCAACAACGCAAACTTGCACGTAAAACCAAAGGGTCTAAGAACTACCAAAAACAAGCATCGAAGGTTGCTAGGCTTCATTTGCACGTAGCAAGGCAAAGGAAAGAGTTTCATTATCAAGTCGCACATTGGTTGGTTAACTCCTATGACTTAATTGTTTTTGAAAACCTGAACATCAAAGGGCTGGCTAGAACACGACTGGCTAAGTCAATACTAGATGTTGCTTGGGGTGCATTCCTCCAAATCATGCAAGCAGTAGCGGTAAGACGCGGCAAGCGTACACGAGGAGTTGACCCTAGAGGGACTAGTATTAATTGTTCGAGATGTGGACAGAGGGTTGAAAAAACTCTTGCCGTTCGTGTTCATAGTTGTTCTTGTGGGTTAGTTATTGACCGGGACTGGAACAGCGCACTTAATCTTTTAAATCTTGGGTCGGTTGGACTACCGATTCCTGCAAAGCTCGTCGGGGGAAGCTTCCCCCGACAGACTTTGCGGCTGCGGAGGCTTAGAGGTTACTCAGCCTGTGAGGCAGCAAGTCTCCGAAGTGAATCTGAGATGCGCTCCTTAAACCGCTTGCGGTTAGCGGGAGAGTTGTCACTTATTCAAGGAGCATCCCAATGCATGCAAAAAAACGGTAGTGGGAGCATCTTGCTCCCTAGTTTCAGTAGACCGAAAAGATTTCTAGAAGGCTTACCATTGGGGCATTCTGGCGGATTGTATACAATCCGCCAGAATGCCCGTATCATCTGCGTTTTGAGCAATAGGGTTGTAGATGAGTTCTCCTGCTAAGGTAAGCGATCGCTCGACCCTGTGCCCAAAACATCGCCCCAAACCCTCATTCTTGCGTTGACTGACAAAAGTTTTCGGTCTACTGAGTTTATATACTGAAGCCGGCTGTCCGTCCCCGAAGTCGCTACAACGCGCTTAACCCGACGCCACGTCCTTCTCCTTGCCCAGACGCTCTTGCAACAACGGAGGGAACCTCCAAGGGCGGAGTGGCTCCCTTCGGGAACGCCCGTCGCCTACGGCGGGAAACCCGCCTGCAGCGCTGGATTCACCGCAACGCGCAACTCTTGGCACTACAAAATAAATTTACACATTTGGGATGCTCCCTTTATTCATCGCTAGTCGCCAGAATTTCTACTGAATGCTGGCGACTGAGATTTCTATGGTTAACGATACACCAGCCTTTGGTAGACGTTGATGTCCCTTTTAAGCTAAAGTTGTAATGAGTTCATTTTATAAGAGTGCAACAAAGCCAAAATCAACCAGCACGAAAACACTTCACCTTCACCTGTGATTTCTACAGCAGTTAAAAGCAAAAACACAGATATTGCTGAACGTGCGGGGTGCAAAACGTTTGAATATATAAAATAACAAATCATTCAAAAGGTAAATTAGCCCATAAGTTAATAAACTTTAAAATATGCAAAAGCAAGCGATATCAACAAAACCTATTCGTTCACTGGAAGATGCTCTTGAGCAGTGTCAGATATTGGGTATGCGCGTTAGTCGTCAGCGTCGTTTTATCCTGGAGCTACTTTGGGAAGCAAGAGAGCATCTTTCTGCCAGAGAGATTTATGATCGCCTGAACCAGCAAGGCAAAGAGATCGGACATACCTCTGTCTATCAAAACTTAGAAGCGTTATCTAGCCAAGGCATCATTGAATGTATTGAACGCTGTGACGGACGTTTATACGGCAATATTAGTGATTCCCATAGTCATGTTAACTGTTTGGATACAAATCAAATCTTGGATATTCACATAGAACTACCAGAAGAATTTATCCGCCAAGTTGAAGAACAAACAGGAGTGCGGATTAGTGACTACAGTATTAACTTTTACGGTTACCGCAACTTGCAAGAAAGCAAATGATGGTTGTATGAGTTGCGCCCAAGCGCAACCACTAAGCTGTTACCGATTACCATATTCACTCTAGTTATCGCTATCGCCTACAACCGTTTTATCATCTGCGCTTTCAATAATTCCCTCCTTCTAGGGTGCATTGTTAAACTGTTCGGTGGCAAGTGAACTAGTGCAACGCGGCGGAAATAAAGCTACCATTCCAAGGCAGCCAAAAGCCCACATAATCAGCTTTTTGACTTTTGACTTTTGACTTCCGCGCAGCGGTGCTAGGCTCATTTGTCAAGCTTATTTACGACCAAAATAAAAAAAGCCTGCGTTTTTAAGCGGATTATGAGCGATCGCTCTTTGAAACTATTATTAATAGACCAAGATCCCATCTTCCGGCTAGGGCTAAGAGTGGCTTTGGAAGAATTTTCCAATTTACAAGTAGTATCAGAGGCAGAAACAGACACTGCTGCATTGCAGATTTTAGCCAAACTCGCACAAGAAGACCCGAACCAAGTCAATTTAGTCGTTTTAGAATTGGGGAATACCCGCTCCTTCTCTAGCCAACAGCTAGGTTTACAACTTTGTCGGCATTTGAAAATTCAGTACCCCAACCTACCATTATTACTTCTAAGTTCTGTTCAAGAACAAGGACTGTTTCTAGCAGCAAGAGCCGCTGGAGTAGATGGTTACTGTTCTAAAGGGACTCCTATTACTGAATTAGTCACCGCCATGCAAAATGTGTTAGCAGGTGGCTCATACTGGGATGGGGAGATGGAAAACACGGGGATGCAAAAACCTGAGAACAGGGAGTATACGCTTGAAAATCTCCCCACGACTTCTCAACTTCCTTTTGCTCGCTTGCGGAAGCATCTACGCTTATCAGCAATTGGTTACATTAACGCCACCTTGGCAGAAGTTACAGCACAATTACAAGTCCCCGGATTACCATTATTAGATCGAGCAGTGTTGGCTGGGCAAAGACGAGAACTGCTAGCAGCACGTTGGCTCCTTAATCGATTATTAGCTTCACCACTGGAAAGGCGACAGGATGTAGAGTCACATTTGCATAATGTTTCTGCAAGGAATAATTTCGCATCTGCACAGTTGCAAGTTCCTACAAATTCTCTCCCAAGTATTTCTATTTCCAAATCTGACTCACTAAAAAAGCAAAATACTCCTTCTCTACTGAGTCCTAGATCGTTACAAGCGGCATTATTTGCATTTTGTATTACCAAACTTCAGCTTCCTTTACAAAACTTGACAATAACCACCCTGGAAATTGATATTTTACGTGAAGATAAAAAACGTGATTTACTTTACCTTATTTTACAGAGAATTGCTGATGCACTAGATGAAATGCGTTCTTCTTTAGTAGAAATAAACCAATTATATGAATTAAAAAATACCATATTACTTGATATATGGCAAGCAGCAACGACAGACTTTTTTGGAAAGTTTTCTCGGGTACGAGTAGGTAATAATAATTTCGAAATTGTTACTTTTCTTCTGCAATATGCTGCAGTTGTGCAAGCAGAAATTCTCAATAAAATTCCTCTGGTTGAGGAGTTATTTTCTTATCTCCTCTTTCAAACAGATTTGCAAATTGATAATGCCTCATATCCAGCAGGTAGCTCTGAAGCTAAAGAGCATGCAGAAATAATTCTGGAGAATTTATTAATTCAGGTAGCGAATGGTGTTATGCAACCGTTGCTCAACTCTTTAGCGGATGTAGAAGAAATGAAGCAAGGTTTTTATGACCGCCAATTGATTTCTACACGGGAAATCGAACGATTTAGAAATAATTTGTCGTGGAGATATCGCATTAGGAATTATGTCAATGAGCCGAGAGCAATATTTGAAAGCCGCTATGAGCTATTTGTATTTGCACCTCGCGGTATTGCTACAATTTCCATGTATGCACCGCGTAAACAAGAGTTAGCACAACTTTCTGGGATTCCGCTAGTTGTGACTTTGGCAATAGAATTTCGTGATGCGATCGCTCCTCGTATAAAATCGCTATTATCCTTTTTTGGAAGTGGTGTTGTCTTTGTTCTCACGCAAGTTATTGGTCGTGGTATAGGTTTGATTGCTCGTGGTGTTCTTCAAGGAATTGGCAGTGTTTCTTTAACGGAAAGAAAGAATAAAAGGTAAAGGTGACCGAACAAGGCAAAAGTTAAAAGTTAATGGGCAATGGGCATTGTCTCGACATATTTGCCTAGTGAGTCGGAGCAATATTATCAAGAATTACTAGAAGTTCATATTCAAGAGATAGCCAGAATTCTCTATAAAAACACTCCACCAGATAAAATTGAGACTTTCGAGGGGATCGAATACTCTGTACGCGAGCAAGTTCTCGAACACGTCAGCCCAAAAATCGCATTTTTTTGTCAGAGAAAAGACGGGAACGGTTTGGGATGAGATACAGAAGATTATTCATTCTCTTGACGATTGCTTGCTGGATATTAGTTCTGGTGATGAGCAAGAGGAAGAAGAAGCTCAAGATTGAATCCCCCTCATATTATTCGCGAGTGTTTCTCGCGAATAATATGGGTTCTTTTATTTTTGCAAAATTGGGATGCTCCCATTTAAAAACTTTGTAGATTTAGCAGTAGTTGTTTAAAAAATCACATATATACTGAATAAAGACTTACATTCTGTTACATCATTGGTTAATTTTACGTCCCACATTATTATAGGTGCGACAGTGCTTTTCTCTCGTTCTGAAGCGATTGGGCAAGGAACAGCGCCTTAAAGAAGATGCTCCTGTTCGCGTAGCGTTCCGCAGGAAAGGAGCCGCTTCGTGATCGCATTCCTTTACATTTCTGAAGAGACAATTTATGAATAACTGATGGGTAGATGGCAATAATGCACAGAGCTACTTTAAACTTGATATATAAATGTATTAATTAACTATGATGCCGAAGAAAGCAACAGCCAAAATATTTACTCGCAGTATCTGCTTGGTGCTAATTTGTGGCTGACTCGCTGCTTTTCGATATCGTTATGAAGTTCCGATATGGTGTAAGTAAAGCTTGACTCAAATTCTAACTAATTGCTTGTGGAGTTGTGCTGAATGGAATTACTCGTCTTTGGATTAGTGGTGGTTTATACAGGTGGTGCTTGGAAGTTCTTAAATGGATTTAACCGGACTAACTTCCAGCAAAGTCAGAGCAATCGCCTACGTTTAGCCTTATTGTGGCCAGCTTTGTTTGCGACAAGTAAATCCTATCGTCAAAACTTTAGAAAGGCTCTCAAAGGTTAGAGATAACTGTTGCTCAGATTTGGCGGTGGGACGACGTATCTTGGTAAATATAAAATTATAGCAGTCGCCAGGTAGATTAGGACACGAACTAATGAGAAAACACGGACACCAAGAGACTTTCAAGCCTGTTAAGAGTTCCCTGTTCCCTGCTATAGTACCTAGATACGTAGTGGTTTGTTGGCAAACATCGCTCTACCCATATCATTCAACGCTACGGGTTTGGGTAGGGCGTTTGGTTTTGCATTACTAATCGTGCATTCGTGAGTAGCTCAACTTCTCACCTGCAATCGTTGGTAATTGGATCAAAGACAATAATTGGACAGAATCAAATCGTTCTGGCAAAATTATTCTCGCACAAATATTAAAACAATATAAAAGCATTCAACATTACCTGACTACTCAAATTTCCAGGACACAGAGCTTTATCTAGGCAGTGTGCTTTCTGTTTGCCACGCCGTGACGTGATATTCTGTTAGTGGATATACTTATGCAAAAGCAAGGGGAACAAAGTTCGCTTTGCGAATATTGCTATTGCTAGTACTTTTACGGCTGTCAGCCGGGATCTTGTTTCTAACCATATTATAGATCTGTGGATTGAAAATGGTAGTTTTGCCAACACTTGCCATGAGTGATTGTCATGGGCGATCGCCTACCGCAACTGATGGAAATCTATTTCTAAGTCAGAATCATCTGGAGAAGTAAACCATGAGTCGATTGTGGTTTTCCATCATTGCTATAACAAGCTTTGTTGCTGTTATTGGACTTTGGACAAAAAAAGAGTGGTTCGCGATTATCATGACTCTGTTGGCGAATTGCGATCGCTATCCCAAAACCCTTGAAGTGTCGTAGCTACTCATACCGTTTCTTTATGAAGATGCGCCAAATTTCTCACCTAGTTTACATGTTAGAACTCAGGACTGAAAGAGGCGTTGGTTGAGCCAAGATAAACCAGCACCAGCAGTTTCAGCAAGAATGCTCACCAGACGATACAGACCAGTTGCGCCGAGAACTACCGCAGTGGGAAAATGTTGCTGCAAAAGTGCGATCGCAGTGGCTTCAAACACACCCAAGCCACCAGGTGCTCCTGGAACCACTAACCCCACTAACCACGCGAAACTAAAAGCACCAAGTAATAAAGGAATTTGACTAAAATTTATAGGACTCAAGGCAAGCAAAGTTAACATAAACCCTGCACTGCGTAGTCCCAAAAAGCCCAATTCTCCTATCAAAGGGCGCAGGGGATATTGTTCAAGACTCCAGGGAACTGCTTGCAAGGTGTTAGAAGCAGACTTTTTTACCTTTATACGCTGCAATAGGTGAGTTGCTCTGTTCAAAAACTTGGGATGTAAAACACCGAGCACTCCCAGCAAACCCAGTAGTTGTACAATGAGCAGGGTGAGGGTGGTTTTTTCGGTCATAAATTGGCTACTGAATAGAACAACAATTAAAGCAGCAGCAGCCATCAATAAAGGTTCTAGCAATACACTGAGGGTTGCTGCGCCAGTAGAAATATTTGCACCCTTCGCAGCCACAATTCTTCCGTAGTAATGCCAGATATTACCTGGTATGTACTTGGCAAGATTTGTTTTTAGGTAAACTTGAATAAACTCCCAAGAGCAGACAGGTTGATTTAATTCTCGAAGAACCCAAGTCCATACCCAACCTGCCCAAGTATGTGCCAGTAATGTGACACCTGTAGCGATCGCCAGAATTGCCCATCCAACTGCATCAATATGGATGGTAACGACTTCTTGCCAGTTATCCTTAAAGGCTTTTACCAAAAAAAACAACGTCCCACCTAAAATTAGCCAGCGTAAAATTTGCTTCATTATTCTGGTAATTTAACTTATAAATTTGCCTACTAACTGAATACATCAAATCATATGATATGTCAGCCATGTATCCCTAGATTTCCAGTAAAAATTGTTAATAGTTATATATTTGATGTAACTATTTTTACTGGTTAATGATTTGAATAAATAAACAATTTATGTTTACTTATAGCAATTTTCAATGAGAGCATCCCAATTTTGTAGCAATACCCAAAGAAGGATATCGCTACGCCTCCAAAGCTTGTCTCCGTAGGCTACGTACGAGTGCAGTACAGTAGAGACGTTACATGTAAAGTCTCTACACGCGTTGCGTATTTGATTCAAACGAGAATCGCTATATAAGTTTCTCGCTTCTTTGTTAATTTATTTAACTCATCCCCCGGCTATGAAACTGAACGAAGTGACAGTTTCATAGCCGGGGGGAAATCGAAGTCATTAGTCCTTAGTCATTAGTAGTTTTTCATGATTTTTCGTGGCGTATCATACTAATGACTATTGACCAATGACTTATGACTAAGACGGCGAGCGGCAATTCATTCCATCCCTAGAAGGAATGGGCTTTCTCGCCGTCTTTCTGTAAATAAGTAAAATACTACACGAGCATATGATTAGGCAGGTATTTTATATTCTGCAAATTAGCTTAAATAAATATATTGAAAACTATTAAAATGGTACCATTAAAAGTCTTTTATTTATTAATGGAAATTCACATAAATTTGTAACTAAATATTCATTCACTAATGACACTAAAGTAAATCAAAGCAAGTAAATTAAAAGCTAATTATAGCCACTTGTATACCTCTAAAGTTAGAGATAAAGAGTAAAAAAACGCAAATAAAATGTGACTTTTGCTAGAGGGAACCTTTGTTCTTATGTTTGTAATCTTAGGAAGAAATTGTTGGTCAAACATTTAGAAGGTATTTATCTTGTTTGTTGTTGATGCTAGGAATTACAGGAGGATGAATTGGTGAACAGTTTAACTTCTTTTGTGAAGAAACTGCGGCTGCGCCAAATTTTAACAGTGTTTTTAGCTGGGCTGTTATTGATAGTAAGCACGGCTTGTGGTAACGCAGCAAATACTCAAGGTGCAAATCCAAATAATCCTGCTGTGCAAGCTGGTGGTGAGAATAATCCCTATAAGAGAGGTGGGGATAAATATGTAAACCAGAAGATGTCTCAGCCTGGACAAAACCAATCTAGCTTACAGCTTAATTCACAATTACTAATTGCCTCTGGTGTCAACACGGAAGGAAAACTTTATCCAGGTGCTGAAACGCCAGAAGGAAGAGCTTACAAAGAAGCAGAATTGCCCATCAAAACTGAGAAAAACATAGAGCAGCGTGAACCAGGTAATTTAATTCCGCGTCAATCTGGTGTACGCGAACGAGCTCAAAATAGAATCGAAACTGTTGGGAAAGCATTTCAGGATGCTTCAGGATTTTTGAAAGACAAGGCAGGTGAAGCAAGTAATAGACCTGAATTGAAACCCAATCCAGCAGTAAACAGATAGAACTCATTTTTGGAATTCCAAATTTGAAGTAAATCCAAGACACAAAAGTACTAAGTTTGTTCTTGGTTAAAGTTTGACCTTGTCATATAAACAAAAGGAGTCACACTGTGAAAAAAGTCGTTGCTTTGTTAAAAAACCTTCGTCCGCTCAAACTTCTAACAGCTTTTGTCGCAGGAATGATCCTGTTTTTTACACAAGCTTGCAACTCTGTAGCTGCAACAACACCTCGTCAAACTGTAGGGGAGCAATCTGCATCTCCTAACTCTGAAACATACGTTCCAAAAGGAACCAATGCATTTTCTTCCCAAGAAGGTGGGATGAATAACTTTAGTGATATTGACCCCAGAACTAATGAAGCTAAGACACGAGCTGAAGCTGAGGCTCTCAAAGAAAATGCAGAACAAAACATCCAGAACAGCTCAAGTAACGTAGGAGAAAATGTTCGCCGTGTGTTTGAAGATAGAGGAGAAGTAGGCAGGAATCTTCAGGGACGTGCTGGAGACATTCAAGAAAAAGCTCAAGGTAGTGCTGAAGATTTTGCTCAAAGGGCTAGGCGAGGAATTGAAAATATCAAAGGAAACACCAGCGATGCTGCTCAGGGTGGAGTGAGAAATCTTCAACGTTCAGCTGAAGATACGAAGATCAGTGCTCAGCGCACTGCTGAAGATGCTGGCAATGCAGTAAACCGAACCTTGAGAGACGCTAACACCAGTGCTACTCAAAAAGGTCAAGAAGCAGCTGAAAACACTGGAAACTTGTTTGAAAAGGCTGGTAGTGCCATCAAAGATGCTTTTAATTAATTAGTAATAGCTTGTTGTAAGTGCCCATAGACTTCCAGTTCTGTGGTTACACGAACTAAGCCCGCTTAGGCGGGCTTTTTGGCTGCTCCGCAGTCGCTACCTATCCATTACCCGGATCTTTCTCAACATTTGACCAGAGGGATCGCATTCTACTTTGAGCATCCCTGTTTTGTTCTCGATGACACCTACTTAATACAGAGTAGTATACATTCTTGAAAAACTCCAGGTTTCAAGATGGATGAGGTCTAATTGCATACTTAAGCATTGAGCCAAGAAATTTATTTCTTGGCAGACAAGAATTATGGCGCAAGATCTGAGATAAAGTACATCAAAAATTTACAAATAAATAGCATGATTACATGTATTTTTGATGCTAAACCCTTTACCCAAACTTTTTCTCAAGCAATTGGAGGAGCTATTATGAAAAACCGCAAAGCCTTCGCATTGTTTGCGATTTGTACTCTGTCAGCACTTTGTATTCCAGATACCCTGAACTCGCAACGAGCACAGGCTGAACCTGTAAATTATAACTATGTTAATCGGACGAGTTGTCGTAAATTCGCCGGTACATACCTGATAACAGTCACTACAAATGGCAACTTTGCATCTCGCTCAATTGTAACACTGACCCAAGACGGCAACATCTTCGTCGTTGACTCAAGCCAAGGCGGTGTTTCGGGTCAGTTCAATCCTTTCGGTGATGCACAGGGCGCTTGGAAATGTACCAGCAATGAAGAGATTACTGCCACAACACTTAACTTCGGTTATCCAGGAACTGAAGGTTCCACTGGTAATCTTGCTCGACAAGATTTTCGCCTAACGTTCGAGCCTCAAGCTAAGACGGTGCAAGGGACAATCAAGCTTCGTTCCTTTGATTTACAAGCAAATCCACTAGAAGCTGATGGTTCGGATGGGGGGACGTTCACCTTCACAGGGCAACGCGTCACCGCCGAATAACTCTGTTTCATTAAATTAGCTGCGCTACATTTCTTCTTTGTAAGCAGGCATTGTAAGGTGCGTGATTTCATTAAGGCAAAGTTAAGCTATGAAATCACGCACCACGTCGTGGCAACTGTAAATCGTGGCTACTTGGAATATGCTTTACATTGGGATTTTATTTTTTGCATATGCCAATTCTGTAGCCCTAGTCGCTGAATTTCTCGCCAAGGAATATTGTGTTTTCGCGCCAGTTCTGCACAGTCTTCGTATTCTGGTTGCACGTTAGCTATCACTTTTTCATTTGTTGCTCCTGTCCATGCCACTTTGAGGCGCACAACACCATATTCAGTTTCTATTTGTTGAATTTCCCGTTGGAGAATAGCGCGTTCTTGAGTTGAACGACGAATTCCCAAAGTAGTGGTTTCACGAAATAAAACGGCTTCACAGCTTTGTAGATTTTCTGGATGACAGATGACACTCAGCAAAGTTCCTGGACGAGATTTTTTCATACCCACAGATTGGGTGAAGACATCTAAAGCTCCAGCGGCAAATAATGCTTCAAACACATAACCTATTGCCTGTGGACTCAAGTCATCAATTTGGGTTTCTAAAACTGAGACAGTTTCCAAAGCTGGGCTAGTAATATCACTGGCAACGAATTTTGTCGCAGATGAGTTATCTGTGAAACCTACAGTTAATTTATCTGTTACATTCGTTGCTCTATCCGTTGTTAAATTCGTTGTTTCACCCAGCCACAGGCGTAGAATATTGGAAATGGGTAAATGAATCGAACCGGCACCTAGTCCTACTTGTTTAATGGTTATTGGGGGTGGAGAACCAAAGTCTATAGCAAGGGTTGTTGCAATGGCAGCTCCAGTTGGTGTTACCATTTCCTTTTCTATACCGTTACTATAGACTGGACATCCGCGCATTTCCCATAATTTCAAAACTGCTGGTACTGGTACAGCCATCTGACCGTGCGCCGCCCGCACTGTTCCCCCACCAGTAGGTAGTGGTGAGCAATACAGTAAAGGTAATCCTTGATGATTGCTCTCGATACCTAACCAATCTAAACCTAAGCAAGTGCCAACAATATCGACAATGGCATCAACAGCACCCACTTCATGGAAGTGAACTTTTTCTGGTGCAATACCGTGTACTGCCCCTTCTGCTACTGCTAGCTGTCGGAATACTGCCAAACTCCAAGCTTCTGCTCGTGATGGCAACCCAGCTTTTTGAATCATCCGCTCAATCTCTGGCAAGTGGCGTCCGTGATGGTGACTGTGTTCATGGTCGTGGTGATGATGGTGGTCTACTAAATCCACATGAACTTTAGTAGCCTGTTGAGTATTACGGTGAACAAGTTCTGCTCTCAATTGATACTCATGCTCAATCCCTAACCCATTGAGTTTTTCAGTTAAATACTCTAGGGGAACACCCAGACTAACCACAGAACCCAGACACATATCACCGGAAATACCCGTCGGACATTGAAGATAAGCGATTTTAGTCATACTTAGTCATTAATTATTAATTGTTTGTTAGTTGCTAGTTGTTAGGTGTTAAAAATACCACTAACTACTAACTACTAACCTCTTTTCCCACTTTTTTTATGGCAAAAATTTTTCCAGTCCATCCTGATAATCCCCAAGTCCGGCGTATAGAGGATATACAAGCAGAACTGCAACGTGGTGCAGTAATGCTTTACCCTACGGATACAGTTTATGCGATCGGTTGTGATTTAAATGCTAAATCAGCAGTAGAACGGGTGCGGCAAATAAAACAGTTGGCAAATAATAAACCACTGACATTTTTATGTCCCTCACTTTCTAATGTGGCAACTTATGCTTATGTAAGCGACACTGCTTATCGGATTATGAAAAGCCTCATTCCAGGACCGTATACATTTTTGCTACCTGCTACTAAATTGGTACCACGACTGGTGCAAAGTCCGAAACGGAAAACAACTGGAATTAGAGTGCCAAATCATACTGTGTGCATAACATTATTGTCAGCGCTAGCAAACCCGATTATTTCGACTTCAGCACATTTACCACCGGATGATGAGATAGATGATGAGTCTAATGGGATAGAATCACAACCTTACCTATCGCGGATAGAGCTATTTGACCGTTTGGACAAATTGGTAGATGTGATTGTGGACACTGGTGAGGAACCTAAGTATGAAGTCTCTACCATTTTGGATATGACAGAAGAAAAACCAATTATTGTGCGGCAGGGTTTAGACTGGGAAAAAGCAGCAGCATGGGTATAAGAATTTAACTTCACGCGCTCAGTTGTCAATTTCAAAAAACAGAGTGTAAATGACTCCAGTTTTCAGATTGTCATACCTACAAAGTCGAGAGTAGGTATGACCGGAAGCATGATAAATCTTGGAGCAGCAAAGGTTTAGGATACTTTTGGGTAATGGCGGATATCCATGTACCTACCGCTTTTTAGTGGCTTGTGAAAAAACCGACACACCACAAATATTGTAACTTTTTCGGATATTTTACAGTCATATGTGTGAGCAGTGCTGACAGCGACTCTTTATGGATGAAAACCATGAAAGAGATGCCTACTGGGCGTCCTCGTGCCTTGATAGTGCTGTCTTGTGCATTGTCGTTACGGTGCAATACCACTTTTAAAAAAGTTATGAAAGCAAACCTCGCCAATCTACCCACGTCCACACCCTCTTTAAACCGCCACGTTTCAACTGAACAATTGCAAGCTTCTAATACTGATGCTTTAGTGCAACAGCTGTACAACGAAATGCAAGCTCAGATAAAAGCAGCACCTACACCTACATGCATGCAAGCTGTAGCAAAGCGCATAGCCAAAGAAGTGGAACGCATTTGCAACAAAAGCTCCCGCATCCAAACATCAGGACAAATTAAGTCTTGGCTGGTAAATTTAGCAAGGCATCGTTTACAAAAATGCCTGCGTTACTATCAATTGGGTTCAAAAAAAGGTCGCGTAGAATTACATAGCCAACTGGGGGCAATGGTTTACCGTCACATTGTCACATCAAGTTCTGCGTTAGGGTTTGAGGCTCGTTACAACCTGATTGAAGATTTCCTACAAGCATTTTATCTGGAAGCTATCAAAGCTTTCCGGCGAGAAAACGAACTACCTGACGATTACACCCCGCGTACTCAATTGGAACTTGCAGAATACATGGCGTTTACAGAGCAATATGCTAAGCGCCGCATCAATTTATCCGGAGGTGCTAATCAGCAATTGGTTATATTACGTGCCCAAAGTTTCGCTCGTCGTTTGCCTCAGGAAACAACTGTAGATATTGAACAAGCGGTCGAGTCTTCTAAGACAGGAGAAGCAGAATCTTATCAACGCACGAGCGCGGTTCAACAAGTTCGCTCTCAGATGATAGCACAATCTAACTTTGATCCTGCTGAAGATTCCGAGCGCGATCGCGTCATTTCAGAATTAGTGAAATATTTAGAAGCTCATGGTCAATCTGACTGCATAGATTATCTATCATTAAAACTCCAAGACCTTCCAGCACCAGAAATAGACCAAATTCTAGGTTTAACGAGTCGCCAGCGCGACTATCTGCAACAGCGTTTTAAATATCATGTAGAAAAATTTGCGAAGCAACATCAATGGCAGTTAGTACATCAATGGTTGGGCGCAGATTTAGAACATAAATTGGGTTTATCCTCTCAACAATGGGAAAAATTTTTGAGCCAACTTTCCGAACAGCAGCGGCAAATCTTGCAGCTAAAAACTACAGAACATAGTGACCACGCAATAGCCAAAATAATCAAATGTACCCCTAAACAACTCCAAAAACGCTGGACTCAAATGTTAGAACTTGCATGGGCTATCCGCAACGGTAATATTGAAATACAGGTAGGCTAAAGTCGTAGTAAATTGTATCAATCAGAAACCAATACTATTCAATTTTTCAGACTTATCCTATTTGTTAAATGTTATTTGTTGAATATTAAACATAATATAGCAATCCTAAATCATTCATGAGAAATCAGATCCTCGACAACTTTTACGAAGTCGGGGATCTGTGGCTTTCAATTCTCACAAATTAAATAGGATTGCTATAGCGGGTTGCATCTGCATAGTGGAATTGAGTGTTTGTAACTATTTAACGTAAGTTGCTAGTTAGTCCCTAAAAAATGTATCATTATGACACAAGAGATCTATTTTAGGGTACTCTCAATTTTGTACTGAAGCTAGAAGCGTTTTTTGATAACTAGCAACTTGGGTTATTAGGCAGTCTCACAGGTATAGGTTTTAGAAAATGATATTCACAGTGTTGCAGAAAGAAGTCATGTAACAACAGAAGAGATTAATACAATTGTATTTAATACATCTATACTAATTTTTGATATTTTTGACATATCAAGCATTATGGCGGATTTGTCGCCACACCGATAAAAATTCCTCCCCTTGTCTCCTTATCCATTTTGATATCAGTATCCTGAATCAAAAATTGATGTTAAGTAACTGACCATTTTCCACTACTTTCGTGAAATTCTAAAATCTAAGGACTATTGGTAGAAGGAGTCAAAATGACTAAAACTCAAGGCGCAAGGGCAAATAAGTCAGGTGAAATTTTAGAAAGTCATGTAGAAACTACATTGAGGGCACATGGTTATTTCCAAGTATGTACCCATAAACCAAAGAAACTGCAAAGAGATTTTATTTTAAACTCTATTTTTTTACCAAAACGTTATGCAAAGCAAGTTTACATAGGAATTGGAATTTATCAAACTGATGTTTATGTAGACTTTTATGTTGTTGGATTACCTGCTATGCCATCAGGCTTAATTATTGAGTGTAAATGGCAGGAAAGTGGTGGTTCAGTCGATGAAAAATTTCCTTATTTGAACTTAAATATTCAGCGCTCTTACCCTGCACCAACTATTGTCGTTCTGGGTGGTGAAGGGATGAGAGAAGGAGCAATTGACTGGCTCAAAGAAAGAGTGACTGACAATCCTAATTTGTTAGCAGTTCATAGTTTAGACAGATTTATTGCTTGGGCAAATAAATATCTTTAATAAGAGGTCATTAATAGTTCATAAATCATACCTCGCTTCTTGACGTTAGAGTTGATAGAGCGTGCTGCTTCTATTAAATAGATATTAAAGTTTATCTCCGTATAAATCTCTCTAATAAATTCACAGTCCGAGTTGCATACCATGACTTTGACCCCACGACTTGCCAATTCTGCACAAGTATTTCTTAAACGTTCTTGGTCTTTTTTATTAAAAGAATGACGACTGTAAGCTGTGAAATAACTGGTGTTACTAATAGGATAGTAAGGTGGATCGAAGAAGACAAAATCATCACTACTCTTTGCATTACTTATTATCTCAGCAAAATCTGCCTCCTGAATATCAGCCCACTGTAAAGCTTTCGACGCTGCACGGAGTAAATCTTCTTGGCAAATTTTAGGATTTTCATACCTACCTAATGGGACATTGAATTTTCCTTGGGAGTTTACACGATAAAGTCCGTTAAAACAAGTTTTATTAAGATAAATAAGACGAGCAGCTTGTTGTGAATCAGTTCCTCCAGAGTTTTCTCGTACACCGTAGTAATACTCTCTTTTACTTTTATTATGTTTATATTCATGCTCTTTCAGAAGACTAATTAATTCATCAAGCTGATTTCTGACGCATAAATAAGTATTAACTAAATCTGCATTAATATCAGTTAAAATAGCTTTTGTTTGTTGGTGATAATGCAGATAGAAAAAAACAGCCCCACCACCAAGAAATGGCTCATAATAAGTTTTAATTTTTTTGGGAAAATAAGAAATATACTGCTGAATTAATCTATTTTTCCCACCCGCCCATTTTAAAAAAGGACGTGGTAAATTTTGCTTAGGGATTTCACTTAACATTTAACTGAAAAACCATTGAAAAGTTATATCTATTCTAATTAACAAATTATATATTATATTAGTATTTCTCCAATGTATAGATTACAATTAGAATAAATAAAGCCAGCAAAAAAACGTATAGTTTGTAACAAGGTAGTCTAAATCTAGATGTTCGACGGATTTTGGAATAATGTTTTTCGCTACTTCCGCTATTTCATTACGACACTCTTGGGTGTAGCGTTGAATGCTTTTGCACCCTTGATACCGCTTCTTAAACGCCCAGTCACCTTGATAGCTATTTTGGGCTTATTCGGAGGTACTCTCGTCTTCGTTACTCTTACGCTGCGTGCAATGCTCGGCTTGAGTACAATTTAGACTATGACTGTAGTGAGAGGTGTACTCCTCTGACAAAGTCGTATCTATGTAGTGTGTAGTACATCCTCTGTGAGGAGGCGAATTTTATGGCTACAAATCGCCGTGTTTCCCGCGTTGCTGAATTAATAAAACGCGAAGTTAGCCAAATGTTACTCAACGGCATCAAGGATGATCGTGTGGGAACAGGTATGGTAAGTGTGACTAACGTTGATGTGTCTGGAGATTTACAACACGCAAAAATCTACGTCAGCATCTATGGCACAGAGGAAGCCAAGGCAGAAACAATGGCTGGGTTAAAGTCAGCAACAGGTTATGTCCGTAGTGAACTCGGTGCACGGGTACGTCTGCGTCGCACACCAGAGGTGGTGTTTATCGAAGATCGATCTATAGAACGCGGTACAAAGGTGCTGTCGCTCTTGAACCAGCTTGAGCAAGAACGTCAGCTAGAGGAGCCAGCACAAGAAAATGCAAATTTTTTTTCGGAGGATTAAGTAACGTAAATAACAATTAATTAACGTACGTTAGCTAAGTGTTTTACAGACATGACCATGTCATGTCTGTTTAAATATGCCTAATACATAGTTCACGGAGAGGGCAGTTAAAGTATAGTCTTTGTACTTACTTGTCCTTTGGTACCTACTCCAAAATGCTAAGTAGTTTACAAAACTAAATATTGACGACTTGACAAGACGTGGGGTGTGGGAGAGTGTTGTGAGGTGTAATGCAAATTCCTTTCCTTACACCTAAATATAGGCACAATACCTTCTGCCCCTACTGCCTGACCCTGACCGGTCAATTTTTGCTTAGCGAATGGATGCTGTCCATATTCTTGCTTGTTGTGCTGAGTTTTCTCTTTTTGAATGTGTGAATTTTGAACTGCTTATGCTGCCCGATATAGATAAACTTTGCCTAGCTGAACAGGTGGCTCAGATGGTGGTTGTTCGTGCTTCTGGTTTTTTATTTGACCACCAAATCCAGTATCCTGTCTGGGAACCACCAGCAGTCACACTCCAACACTGGGTGCAAGACTTGGGGGTTGGTGGAGTGATTTTATTGGGAGCTAGTGCTGGGGAGTTAGCTATCAGAACACAACAATTACAAAATTGGGCGAAAATTCCTTTACTTATTGCCGCTGATATTGAAGAAGGTGTCGGACAGCGCTTTGCTGGGGCAACTTGGTTTCCACCACCAATGGCACTAGCTTCTATCTTCCGTAAAGACCAAAAGTTAGGTTTGTATTATGCAGAAAAAATGGGAGCTATCACTGCAAAAGAAGCCTTAGCTATTGGCATTAACTGGGTACTAGCTCCTGTGGTAGATGTGAACAATAATCCTGATAACCCCGTGATCAACGTTCGCGCCTTTGGCGAAACGCCTGATGAGGTTAATCAGTTGTCTAGCGCCTTTATTCGTGGTGCAAAAACTTATCCTGTGCTCACAGCAGCAAAGCATTTTCCTGGACATGGCGATACCGCTGTTGATTCTCATTTGGATTTGCCAGTCATTCCACACTCTCCAAGCCGATTGGCAGAAGTGGAATTGTCACCTTTTGCTGCTGCGATCGCTAAAGGTGACGGCTTTCGCATCGCATCAAGTGTGGATGCAGTCATGAGTGCTCACCTACTGATCCCCAGTTGGGATACAGAACTACCAGCAACCTTGTCACACAAGATATTAACAGGGCAGTTGCGCCAAAAATTAGGATTTGAAGGCTTAATTACCACAGATGCCTTGGTTATGGGTGCTATCGCTAACCGCTACGGGGCAAATGAAGCTTCTGTGATGGCAGTAGAAGCAGGTGCTGATATTTTGCTGATGCCTATTGATCCCGAAGGAACTATCAACGCTGTGTGTACAGCAACTGAAAGTGGTCGTATTTCGCGATCGCGCATTCGCCAATCTGTTGAGCGTATATGGCAAGCAAAGAGTAAAATCTCCTTTGAACCAGTAAGTCCCATAGGTTTTATCGAGCGCACAGCAGGCAATGATGCTCTCAACACCGTTGTTGAGATTTTGCAGCAAAGTCAGAGCATTCATGGCTCTCCATTAGCATTAGAGCAACTCATACATACAATAAAACTTAATAATGCTTCTGGAGTAGATTTGTACAATATGGTAGTAGTGGATGACTTATTGCTATGTGAATTTTTAAACAAAACTGCACCAGCAATTACACTGCCAACCAAAATGGGGTATAAGACTCAAATTATTGATTGCCAAACTCAAGCTATTAGCAACATAGAGGCAAATCATCCTACTTTGCTACAGATGTTTATTCGAGGAAATCCATTTCGCACAAGTGCAGGACTGACCAAGACAGCAGAAGGCTTATTTAAGAAATTGTTAATAACCAACAACTTGCAAGCTTTTGTATTGTACGGTAGCCCTTATGTATTACAGCAGTTTATACCCCTGCTTCCGGCAGAGATTCCTGGTGTATTTTCCTATGGGCAAATGCCAGCAGCACAAGACAGCGCTTTATGTGCCTTATTCGGTATGTAGTCATCTGTCTAAAGAAGACATTTTGCCTTGCATAACAGCTCTTAGGGTAGTAACTGCCCATCAGAGACTGATATCAAACTAGTCTCTCAACAACATAAGCAGGATAGATCAACTACCCTGATTAGTTTATGTGCAATACAATCTGAGCAAATGTCAGAGTTCTTTGACTTTCTTAACACTTCTTCATATAATTTGAGGATATGTAGCGTCAAAATGAAAATAGTTCCGTATATAAAACTACAAAACTCTAGCGGCTAGGTCTTTATTTCCATCAATGTTTGTTCCTAGTGAATTTGGGAAACCAATTACGTCTTAAATTGTGAGCAAAAACCATGAGTGTGAATACGGTGCCTTCTATCAGTTACTACTCTCTAGACGTGATACAAGATGAAGCACGTCGCCTGGTGCAAAAGGGCTTGCTAAGCAGACAGCAGCCAATCTACACCTTGTGTCAATACATTCCGGCTAGAGAGTGGGTATGCATTGAGTGTGAACTGGAAAAGTGTGATTTCTTACTGCGCGATCGCATTGCCGATCTGATTGGTCGGGAAGAGTGGGAAAACGACTAACCAACTTTTAATTTTTGATTTTGGAGTGGGATATACAAATTGACAAAAAGAAATTTAATGCTCAATTTGAAAGGTAGTCTCTGCTTTTTATGAACTTTTTCTAGTCCGAAATCTCAAATATCCTATCTCCTATCGATACAAAAGTGTTTTCTGGAGATTTTTAAGCTACTGTGCAACCACTTGTCAAGTCAGTGTTAGAAGTGTGGTTGTACATTGGGTGTAAAGACTCCAGGAGGTCGATACCATATTTAGATATGTTAATTCCGAAGCAGTTTATCAAATAGAACTGCTCCGGAAATTTTGTATATCTCACAATGTGTAGGTGAGTTACCCTACTTGTTCCAGATACTGGTTGATGTCTTCAATGACGCGGGTTAGTTCAGCTTCTGTTGTCAAGCGAATGCTAGCATCGCGGACGGTTAGCAGAACTTTAGCAGCAAAGGGAGTGGGCCAGATATTGGGATTACAAAAAATTTCCAAAAACACCTCTCCCGTGTAACGATATTCCATTGGACGCTGGGGACTAAGTTTACCGCCAGGAGTGGTTTTAGCAGCGACAGTTTTGAGGCTTTGCATCAATTCATCCAGCGCTGCTTTGAATTCCCGTGCGGCTTCAGGTGAAAAACTAAAAGAGACAGAACCTTCTACTAGGTTCAGTGTCAGACGATTTTCGGACATGAGATACTGATAAAAACTTCTATAGCAATCCTAAATGATTCGTGTTGACTTTCTGTGCGCCGTCTCTTATGAGCGGATCGGATTTTCCCAGAACAGCAATCCTAAATGATTCGTGTTGACTTTCTGTGCGCCTGCTATTTTGGTAAAGTCGAATGTATGGGTGGTGAACAACCTCATAACGACACGATTTTTTTTGGCGAATGTGCGGATGGGTAGGTGTTGGAAAAAAGGTTGTGAAAAAAATGGCTGGATTTCTCACAGCACAAGGTTTTACGGCGATGTTCGCTCATTACCCATCCGCGCTTCTTGTCCAGACAGGGTTTCAGCCATTTGCTCGTCAATCAACTCATGTTTTTTATGCTATGATTAGGGCATCCGCGCTAAAGAACCTTGAAAATTTTATATAGAGCCGCTCTCAGACTCCCGCAGTTGAAATTTCTCTTACTCCCTATTAGGGATTGAAACGAGGGTGCCCTCATCTAAGCATGAGCAATATCAAGTTGAAATTTCTCTTACTCCCTATTAGGGATTGAAACATTCGCCGCAGCTTGCTTTTCAATACACTGGACCACTTGGTTGAAATTTCTCTTACTCCCTATTAGGGATTGAAACCTAAATCTGTCGTGCTAGCTACCAAAGCCTCAATAGTTGAAATTTCTCTTACTCCCTATTAGGGATTGAAACCTAAACACACTGGTTTTCCCCACTCCCTGAGGCTTGTTGAAATTTCTCTTACTCCCTATTAGGGATTGAAACGTTTTTATTCGCATCTGTCCGGCTGAGGGGATAAGTTGAAATTTCTCTTACTCCCTATTAGGGATTGAAACCTGCCTTCATTGGAGAACCGCTCAAAGGGAGAATCAGCCTTGTTGAAATTTCTCTTACTCCCTATTAGGGATTGAAACTTTGAAGAAGCCAGGGCAGCCCCCCCTAGATAAGGTTGAAATTTCTCTTACTCCCTATTAGGGATTGAAACCTTATTTCCCAGCATGAAGAGAAGAGCGAGGAAGGTTGAAATTTCTCTTACTCCCTATTAGGGATTGAAACTCAAAGTCTAGAGCAACCAGCGAATATGCAAGCATTGGTTGAAATTTCTCTTACTCCCTATTAGGGATTGAAACCGAGTATTAGAATTTAAGGCAGCTTTTACGTTTGAGCAAGTTGAAATTTCTCTTACTCCCTATTAGGGATTGAAACACCCACAATCAAAACTTCACTTCCAAGGGAAGCAATGGTTGAAATTTCTCTTACTCCCTATTAGGGATTGAAACAATTGCTCGCTCAATTAACGGAATCAAAATTTGCGGTTGAAATTTCTCTTACTCCCTATTAGGGATTGAAACTGATGTTGGTCCCCCTGGCATCTTGCTAGGGGGGTTGAAATTTCTCTTACTCCCTATTAGGGATTGAAACAGGTCGGATACAGGCGAATGTATCAATATGTCATTTGTTGAAATTTCTCTTACTCCCTATTAGGGATTGAAACAGGCTATCAATTATTTTCCACAGCCACCCATCTTCGTTGAAATTTCTCTTACTCCCTATTAGGGATTGAAACCCCCAGCACATTAGCCTGTGCAAAGCCACTTAATTGTTGAAATTTCTCTTACTCCCTATTAGGGATTGAAACTTGAGTTGTCCCTGCGCCAAACACCTGTTGTAATGTTGAAATTTCTCTTACTCCCTATTAGGGATTGAAACAAGACTGTGTTGTGGACAGAAACAAACGAAGAAGATGTGGTTGAAATTTCTCTTACTCCCTATTAGGGATTGAAACGCGGGAAAACCTACAGTGCAGCAGCGATAGCGCTCATTAGGTTGAAATTTCTCTTACTCCCTATTAGGGATTGAAACGATAGCTCATGCCTCAATGCTTCTTTGCCCTTGGAAGTTGAAATTTCTCTTACTCCCTATTAGGGATTGAAACTTCGAGGAAACATTCTCCTCGAAAAATCTACAGTTGAAATTTCTCTTACTCCCTATTAGGGATTGAAACCAGATATTACCCTTTATCCAAAGGGAGGTACGCCGTTGAAATTTCTCTTACTCCCTATTAGGGATTGAAACTCAATTTTCGCTCCTCTCATCTTTCTTACCTGTTGGTTGAAATTTCTCTTACTCCCTATTAGGGATTGAAACAAAGAACATCTAAACCGAAACTGGGACATTTTATAGTTGAAATTTCTCTTACTCCCTATTAGGGATTGAAACCCGCACTAATTAGTTTGTCAAGACTTCCGAATAAAGTTGAAATTTCTCTTACTCCCTATTAGGGATTGAAACTCATAAAAAAGCTATAGCTAATTTTCAGAGGAATAGATTCAAGATTAGCTAAAAAGATTCTCAATAAAACGATATTATTCATTCATTTAATAATAAAGTAAATCCTTTTCATGTAAGGATTTGAGAAATTTTTTACATTTTCAGTTCTAAACTTGAATTTATCTAACTTGATAAAAAAATACTTTATGACTCAAGATAACCGTGCTACGGTGCGAAAGGTTTTAATTATTACCTTACTGCTGAACATCTTTGTCATGGCATTAAAAGCTGTCGTAGGAAACTTGACAGGTTCTCTCAGCTTGCTAGCTGATGCTTTGCACAGTGTGACTGATAGCGCCAATAACATATTAGGATTAATTGCCAGTCGCTTTTCTTCTCCAAGACCAGATCGTGAACACCCATACGGACACTTAAAATTTGAAGCAGTAGGAGCTTTGGGCATTTCTGCTTTTTTAGGTATAGCCTGCTTTGAAATTCTCCAGGGAGCTGTTGAACAAATCATTAACGGTGGGAAAGAAGTTAAAATATCACCACCTGAGTTGTGGTTATTACTGTTTGTCTTGGGCGTGAATATTTTCGTTGCATTTTATGAACGTGGTGTAGGACAACGGGTAGGAAGCCCAATTTTGATTGCTGACGCCAAACATACTATGAGCGACATCTGGGTAACAATCTCTGTAATTGCTGGTTTGATTGGTGTGTGGCTGGGTTTTCAGTGGCTAGATTTGGTTTTGGCTTTTCCTGTGGCTTTGTTAGTCTTTTGGAGTGGCTGGACAGTTTTAAAAGAAAATTTACCTTGGCTTGTTGATCAGATAGCGATCGCACCAGAAGTCATTCATGCGATCGCTCTTTGTGTTCCTGGTGTCGTTAACTGCCATGATATTGCCTCTCGCGGTGTTCTTGGGCGCCAAGTCTTCATCGAAATGCATTTAATAGTGGATGCATCTGACGTAGAAACTGCTCACCGCATCACTGAGGAGGTAGAAAAGCGTTTAGAAGAACGTTTCAGCCCAGTCCGAATTTTAATTCATGTTGAACCACCTGCCTACCAGTCCAACCATATTTCCTTTGAGTCTTGACTCGAAAATGGGCAAGGGGCAAGGGGAGCAGAGGAGCAGAGGAGCAGAGGAGATGTTGGCGCAGCCTCCCCGACAGGGGAAGAGTCAACGTCCACTAGCTCTTTCCCCTATCCCCCCATCTCCCAAGGAAAAAGGGGGATGAGCGGGTTAAATTACTCCCATTCAATGGTTCCAGGGGGCTTGGAGGTGATATCGTAAACCACTCGGTTAACGCCTTTCACCTCATTCACTATCCGATTGGAAATCACTTCTAGGACATCATAAGGCACACGCGCCCAGTCAGCGGTCATGCCATCTTCACTAGTGACAATCCGCAAGACAATGGGGTAAGCATAAGTACGTTTGTCGCCCATGACACCAACGCTACGAATTGGCAGTAATACGGCAAATGCTTGCCAGTATTCGTGGTACAAGTTGCGTCGGTTAATTTCTTGACGCACAACTAAGTCGGCATCACGTAAGATATTTAACCTTTCGGCAGTAATTTCGCCGATGATGCGAATCGCTAAACCGGGTCCGGGGAAAGGATGCCGTTGTACAATTTCTTCTGGTAAGCCAATGGAACGCCCTACTTTGCGGACTTCATCTTTGAACAGTTTCCGCAACGGTTCCACTAGTTTGAATCTCAGGTCTTTGGGCAATCCACCAACATTGTGATGGCTTTTGATTTTCACTGCTACCCGTTCCCCAGTTTGTGGGTCAACGTTGGTATCAGCGGATTCAATAACGTCTGGATAAAGCGTGCCCTGAGCTAGATAATCAAAGGGTCCAAGCCGTTTGGATGTTTCCTCAAAAACATTGATAAACTCGTGTCCAATAATACGACGCTTGTCTTCTGGATCAGTGATGCCAGAAAGCGCAGCAAGGAAACGTTCCCTAGCATTGACATACTCTACAGGAATATGAAACTGTTCCAAGAACAGTTTAAGCAATCGCTCTGGCTCATACTTTCGCATAAAGCCTTGGTCGATAAACACACAAGTCAACTGATCCCCAATTGCTTTATACAGTAAGAACGCCAAGGTTGAAGAATCCACTCCTCCTGAAAGCGCCAACAGCACCCGTTTTTCGCCGACTCTAGCACGAATTTCTCGAATAGCTTCTTCGACAAAAGCAGCAGTTGTCCAGGTAGGTTCACACTCGCAGATATGGTATACAAAGTTACGGATTAAAGGGATACCACCAAGAGAATGCACCACCTCTGGATGAAATTGGACGCCGTAGAGTTTCTTGTTGTGATGAGCGATCGCTGCACAGGGGGTATTTTCTGTATGTGCCAGCAATTCACACCCTTCTGGCATATGAGTGACAGAATCTCCGTGACTCATCCACATCGTCGTGCCATCTTCAACATTGGTGAGTAAATCTGTGGGATCATCTATGTAGAGTGACGCTTTACCATACTCACCTCGGTCAGCTTTTGACACTTCCCCGCCTAGCTGTTGCACCATCAGTTGCATACCGTAGCACACACCTAAAATCGGAAGTCCCATATTCCAGATTTCTGGATCACAGCGGGGAGCACCATTGTCATAAACCGAATTGGGACCTCCAGAAAGGATAATCCCTTTGGGATTGAGTTGACGTAATTGCTGAACTGTGGTGCGATAGGAAAGGACTTCAGAATAGACTTGAGTTTCACGAATTCGGCGGGCAATCAGTTCAGAATACTGAGAACCGAAATCGAGAATCACAATCATTTGGCAATTGAGCTGCCCCAAAAATTCAACTTTTTGAGGCGCTTGTTCTGTTGGTAGAGTCACCGCAGTATTCATGACAGGGAAGATGTGAGTGTAATCAAAAATTTTTGCTCGTCAGGTTCGGAACAATACCATTTCTGGTGCGTTATTGGGCTGTGATGATAATATAAGCCCTTTTCAGACGCATTCCAAGATTACGTCTGTTTAGCCGATAGTATTTGTAAATGGTATTAAGAAGAAAAACTTACCCTAGATTGGTAAGAGATGATAGCTTAATTGCTGGCTCTTAATATTATTCATAATAACTTAACATAATTTTGTCATTAATATACAAGTTGTTTTGCTTTTTACAATAACTTCGTGCCATTAAAGAAGGTAGGGTCCAAGAGGAAGTATGTTTTCTGCTCTACTTGTATAATTTTTGGTAGACTCGCTCTCAGCAAGAATGATATTTTTGAATTTTGAATGAGACCGCCACGCTCCGCTTGCGGCGCTACGCGTTCGCCCTTGTCTGCGACACGCTGCGCGTAAGTCCTGCGGACAGGCTTGCGCCAACGCCCTTGGCGTCGCCCCTTGGGCGAAGGCGTCTCCCCTTGGGAGATGCGTGAATTGTTAAGCTCCCACTTCCGACAATAAGACTTGCATACTGTCCCAAGAAAGTCCTTGTTGAATGTAGCGAGGTGCTTCAGGATTGTAAGGACTGGCTACGCGGTCAATGTTAATAATTTTTGCCTCATCTGGTAGTACAGGCACATCGGGATCAAATGCGGTTGGGCGTGTTAAAGAACTAGAAAAGCCCTTAAAGATGGCAATTAGGTCTTGCTCATCCGCCATTTCCACCGTGACAAGCAGGACTTCTTGAGGGCATTTAGCAGTATATTGTTCCAAGCGCTTACTAATAGAAGTATTCATTTAAAAGCAATGTGGACTAGTATTGGCGGGTACTTTGTAGTATGTTTGCCTGAAACTACTCAGCATTTCATGACCAAGAAAGTACGAAGGCGTCAGTCGCCAGGAGCGGAGCTGGAGACGCTCCGCCAAGGAGTCAGAATGATTCGGAGTGAGACTACTGGCAGATGAGGCAGATGAGTTGAGGTCGCAAGAAAGTGCCTTCAGGCATGGAGAAATAAAAGAGCGAAGCAGAGCATGGGTGTTGCCCCCGGATTTATCCGTGGGGATATCAGGAATTGCTGAATTCTGACTTGGTGAGTCCTACTCACTCAGAACTGTTGTTGCTAATGGCTTTTAGCTACTGTGATATTGCTGAACGTCCCTGCTTACCTAGTTTGACAAGGACGAAGTAGCTTAAGGAAAGCACATAAATGATTAAACCAACGATCCCCAAAAAGCCAAGAAATTCAGGTTTGCTGTTGGGATGGAAATACTCTTTGAACAGTAACGGTGCCTCAAACCAAACACGACAATAAGGAGTAGCGATCGCGGTTTTGGAAAAAGCACAAACCACAAAGGGTATAGAGGCAATTGCGCCCAAAATACAATAGACAGTCGTAGCCCAACGCCACGAAGTGAAAAGCAACTTTAGAGGTCCATTTGGCTGATACTCAATTTCATCGTTCAGATCCACCCAGAACCACAGAGAAATGGGAATTAGGATACGAGCCATCAGCCCTGAGATAAAACTAACTCCAAAGCCCCCAATCATTAAGTAGATGGTGATTGCTAACAAGCTCGCTACTCGCCAGTAAATCATGAGCAAGCGTTGTATTGCTTCGGCTTTTTGTACAAATGCCCAAACTAGTAAAATTATGGGGATAATCACCGTAAATAACACTGCTAATCGGTAGTCCATCCAGACAAAAGGACGAAACCAAACTTCATTATTCATAGTTTTTTAGATGATAAATCAAGAACTATACTGAATAGTCAACAGGTATATGGTATTTACCATTAACCTTAAACTATCTTCTCATCTCTCTATTAACAAGGTTTTAGAGAAAGAAATAACCTTTCATATAAATGGAGGATGACAAGAAAATCTCACCCTTACCTGTATTCCTCATCTCCTATAGAGAATGGAATCAGGTTGGAGTGAGATTTTGCCCGAAGGGCTTGTTAAAATGCAAGATACTCATTGACACTCCTAGGCTTGTAAAAATATCGCTACGCTCATTTTTACAAAAAGCCGTGGGATTCTTGGGCTGAACCTGCCTTTTTTAGATTGCTCCTACTCAAGGTCTTACGGTTCATATCTCAGCCGAGCTTACTAGAATACCAGTTGCTATTTAAAGCTGACTTCTCAAGTGTTTAGAGACTTGCGTCTCAAGTTCGGTGTGTGCCCCACAGTACCAAATTAGATATAAAAAAATACAGTTGAGCAATTTCTAGTCTTCGTAAACTCTGCACTCGTCTGCTTCTGGGTTGGCATCGCAGTATTGCTCAAGAGAGTTTTTGGGCTTAGCTTGCTTCTGGTGGGAAGCTTCGGCTTGTAGTTCTTCTACTGCATCCCAAGCCGCAGCACATTCAGGAGAGTTGCTACCTGAGGTATCACAGGTAGTACGAGCCTGCTCAAGTTCTTGTTCGATTCTGTCTTGTATGTCTTGTTTGATTGTGTCTTGTATGTTGCTCATATCTTTAGTCTTGTTGTGTGTTTTCAATACAAGTATAGAAAAATTTCAAAAATGATAGCTTTTTGCACTATCACCCCCATTTTACTGGGTGTTCCCTTAAAGTTAGTCTCACTAGTAGGAGGGATGTACTCCATAACTATTACCGTAAACCGTACTGGTAATACTCTATTCGTCTTTATGTTTTAACGTCTTTATGTTTTGTCTTTATGTTTTAACATTTTATAGAAAATAGCTTTAAAGATAAATTATACAATATTTGTAGATACAAGTTGTAGGGTATGAAAGTAGTATCTTCTTGAGATAGACTGTTCACTAACTAAACAGTGCTGCTTTGTTAGCGCAAGCCTCAGCAGGACTTACGCAAATGCGAGTGCATGTTCGAAGGAGATACGCTAACAGCGGAAGCCACCGCAAGAGACTTCTGGCGTTGCAACACACTGGCTCCTCTGTAGGCAATTGGCTTGCCTCTTTGACAAGATCTGAGTGCCAAAGGCATAGGAGATACCCAAAGAGGGCAAACCTCTGCCCTTGCAGACTGGCTTTGCCAAGTGAATTGCATCAACTCCGTGTAGGATGCAGATAGTATTCTATAGGATAAAAATAAAAACCGATTAGCCTTAAAAAAGAGTGTAAAACTCATGGCAGACCAAATGCAGTGGGCAAATGCCTTATCAACCCGTCCTTCTTTAGAAGCAGCGGTTACAGATGTCATACAACAAGCTGTCTCATCGCTAACAGCACCTGCTGATTTAGGGCTGGTATTCATTTCGTCTGCTTTTACAAGTGAATATTCCCGGCTTTTACCCTTACTTGCTGAACGACTTTCAGTACCAGTGCTCATTGGCTGTAGCGGTGGTGGTGTTATTGGCACAACTGGACACGGACAAACTCAAGAGTTGGAAGCAGAACCTGCCCTCAGTTTGACTTTGGCGCATCTACCTCAAGTGAGTGTTCAAGCCTTTCATATTGTTCCTGAAGAATTACCAGACTTAGATAGTCCGCCCGATGATTGGATTGATTTGATAGGTATGCCATCAACACCTGCGCCCCAGTTCATCTTGCTGTCTGGCTCGTTCTCTTCCGGAATTAACGATTTATTACAAGGGATAGACTTTGCTTATCCTGGATCAGTCACTGTAGGAGGACAAGCAATTAGCGGCGGTTTGGGAGGTCGTATCGCCTTATTTTTCAATGACAAACTTTATACAGAGGGAACGGTTGGTGTTGCTTTGAGTGGCAATATTGTCTTGGAAACAATTGTGGCACAAGGATGCCGACCGATTGGTAAACCATACCAAGTGACAAAAGGCGATCGCAACATCATCATGGAACTGAATGAGCAAATACCGCTGATTGTGTTGCGAGATTTGATTACCAGTCTTAGTGAAGAAGACAGGATACTGGCGCAACACTCCTTGTTTGTTGGGTTGGCGATGAATGAATTCAAGCAAGATTTGCTTCAGGGAGACTTTTTGATTCGTAGCATCTTGGGAGTAGATCCAACAGCTGGAGCAATTGCCATTGCAGACTATGTTCGATCTGGACAACGCCTGCAATTTCACCTGCGTGATGCTCGAGCCTCTGCTGAAGACTTAGAATTTCTTTTAGAGAGTTATCAAAAAAAACAAGCCGCAGATCCCTTGGCTGTTAGTGCGCTGATGTTTTCCTGTGTAGGACGTGGTGAAGGACTCTACGGAAAACCTAACTTTGATTCTGGGCTCTTTAGGCGCTACCTCAAAGATATCCCAATAGCCGGCTTCTTTTGTGGCGGTGAAATTGGTCCTGTAGGTGGCAATACTTTACTACACAATTATACCTCTGTCTTTTGTATTTGCCACCAACCACAATTTTAGCTCCTCATTGCTGCTCAGAACTGGTGGACTCTTCAAAGCAACAACGTAGTATTGTTATCAATGAAGGATGGAGTCCCGCTAGGAGCGATCGCACCATATTTCTCAAAGTAGCGACACAATTCTGGTGGAAAGTTGGGATAATCAAACAAAGCATCTCCATCAGCAATATTTGCCCAAAACTCCCGCAAGCTAGGAGCTAGTTCTTTTGCCTGTGATATTGGTAAGTTTAAGGGAGGCAGAGTGAGCAACTTGACAAGAAATGGAAAACTGCGATCGCCCATCCACTTCCTAGATGTGTGTTGTAAGTTAGGGAAATCAGGGACTGATTTGACGCGATAGGATAAAATTTGCAACCATTGCTGACCGCAATTATCCTGATGAAACTCCAAAACTCGGTAAGGGTGAGGATAGCTGACCAAAGAACCTGTTGTTATATCGTATACGCCTTCGGCATAGGCAACGTCTTGAATGTGTAAGTGTCCTGTGAACACTAGCCGAACACCGTAGCGTCTTAGCACCTGCAATAGTTCTGGTGCATTTTCTAACATATAGCGATTTACCATTGGGTGGCGTAATTGATTGGGCACGTGTTCAACAACATTGTGATGTACCATGACTAATACAAATTCATCACCAGCCTCTGCCAGGATGTCTTCTAACCACTGTAGCTGTTGGGTATCTAAACGTCCTATCTGCTGTCCTTGGTCGTTAAAAAAGTTAGAATTGAGACCGATGAGCTTAACACCTGGCAGTAACTGACAAGTGTAGTAAAGTTGGTCAGTATTGCTGTAGCCAAACTTATGGTAATAGTGCGGGAAATCCAAAACCGCAATGGATTGCTCATCTGCCGTCACAACAGGAATATCATGATTGCCAGGAACAACATAGGTAGGAAAGGGAAGCTGTGCCAAGCGTTCTTGCAGCCAAGCATGATTATCTGGTTCACCGTGCTGAGTTAAATCTCCTGGAAGCAAAAGAAAATCTATATTAAGTTGTGTTAAATGTTCTAGTACACTTTCAAAAGCAGGGATACTAACTTCTACCAAATGAAAACGACTGGGGTGATTCCAGATTGTATGGGGAAGTGCAAGGTGCAAATCGCTGACTACAGCAAAGCGAAAATTTGAAGTCATTGATTTAATAACAATCTTAAAAGTAGGGTGTAAAAAACTCTTTTGAGAAAGAGTATAACCTTTGCTTCTCCTATCGGAGACGCTGCGCGTAAGTCCTGCGGACAGGCTGCGCCAACACGAAGTGTGCGCTCTGCGCTTACGCTACGCTGCTCACCAGTGATATTGCTTAACATTTATACATAAAATTTGCCGGTTTTTCTCGTTCATCAAGAACAAAGCAGAATTTGGTCGTTTTCTGGTGTGTTGCTAGTATCTAAGGACGAAGATATTTGACACATCACGATATATCGCGATACAATAAAAACATGTTGAACAAAAAAGAAAATTATTCTATGCATGACCGAACAAGACGACATCATCAAGAGCGCGAACACCATGCCCACAGACACGGACACTATTTTCATAAAGGTAGACGCAGAGGAGGAGAGAGCAGAGTCCGGCGAGGCGAGGCGCGTTACGTACTGCTTGACGCGCTCCGCGACGAACCCAAGCACGGCTATGAGATTATTAAGGTGCTGGAGGAGCGATCATCAGGGCAGTACGCCCCCAGCCCTGGCACAGTCTATCCAACCCTGCAATATCTGGAGGACATGGGACTGGTGCGTGCCGATCACCAAGCAGCGCGGCGCGTCTATCATCTGACTGAGACGGGACAGGTCGAGTTGAATGCTCACGCGGAGGAAGTGGATGCCTTTTGGGCGCAATTCAAAGAACCTAATACATCTGCCGCCAGCCAAGCCGAAATCGGTTTTCTACAGGACGAATTAGACCATCTGGTGCGGACAGTGTGGGGCGGATTACGAAATGCCCTGAACCGAGATGAGCGCGAGACGATCCGTCGTGTCCGGCAAATCATTGAACAGTGCCAGAATGAGGTGCGGCGCATCCTTACTGAACCCGACAGCTTGACAGAGAACAAGGAATAAGGAGAGTCAATTTTGGCAATTGTCAGAGTCCGTCAACACGTTAATCCACTTTCGCAAAAGTATCAAACACTTCTCAATCCCCTTGACTGGGAAAAAGTTTACGCCAAGCTAAATCAGCCGCTACATTTGGATATTGGAGCCGCGCGAGGGCGGTTTTTGTTGAGCATGGCAAAAACTGAACCTAACTGGAATTTTCTTGGTATAGAAATTCGAGAACCGTTGGTGGTAGAGGCGAACAAGTGGCGGGATGAGTTTGGACTGACAAATCTCCACTATGTGTTTTGCAATGTGAATAACTCATTGCGCTCACTTTTATCTTCTCTACCTGAAGGAAGCCTACAACACGTCACAATTCAATTTCCTGATCCCTGGTTTAAAAACCGCCATGCAAAACGACGGATCGTGCAACCAGAATTAGTTGCAGAACTGGCAGAATTTTTCATACCTGGAGGTGTTGTATTTTTGCAATCGGATATTGAGTTTGTGGCAGTTCAAATGTGCGATCGCTTTGCTGAACATCCTGCTTTTCAAAGACTTGGTACAGGAGAATGGCTAGCCCAAAACCCGCTAAGCGTCCCCACAGAACGAGAGATAGGGACAATGAAGAAGGGTGAACCTGTATATCGTGCTTTATTTGAAAGAGTAAGTTCTTAATTGAGAAACGCGCTCTACAAATAACATTTCCAATCCTAAATCCAAGAATTAAACCACATCCGCATTGGTCTATATTCAAAAGGTGAAAGGGGTAAACCTAAATAAATAGGCATCCAAAAAACAAAAGCTATTACAATAATAAAGGTAATGGTCACACCAACAGCACGAAGTTCAAGACGATAACTGCGTAAACATTGATCCACAAGCCAAGCAATTGCTAAAAATGCAAACACGACAGCTGTCATGTAGTGGTAGATGAAAATGCAACGGTTTACTCCCACCCAAGGCAGTAAATTAGCAATATAATTTATGACTATGTACAAGGCAATCCAAGTATCAACACCAAGCATATTAGGAGGAGAAAAACGTCTCTGCCTCACCCAAGGAATGACGAATTGCCACACCAGCATTCCTATTAAAAACAAAAGTGCCGCAACGCCAAACCACCACAAAAAGGGATTGCCCATTGCATGAACATCATAAATAATTTTCCCGGCATTGGAAGGCAAAGGAGGTCCCATGATAGGTGGCGTTTCATTAAGAGTCTGTCCTGTTTGGTAAAGATACGCCATTGGTCTAGTCATCAAAGGCCACTTATACCAAGCAGCACAGTAAGGATGCACTTTAGGACTATTACCACCAAGACGTTCATGAAATAGCAAAATTTGCCTGTGTACTTCTATAAATCCATACTTTGTATCTAATAGTAAGTGTGGAATCCAAACCAAACTGTAAACTATTAAAGGAATCAAACTGAAATAGATAATAAAGTGAACAAGATGAAGTTGAGTTAAATTTTGTAATGGCGTTATGTTGACCTGTTCACTCTTACTGGAAGTCTCGAATTTTAAGCTGTAAGGAAAAATTTTATATGTTCTTTTCCCTGATAAGCCAGAGGTAGACAGGGTTAAGGAAGATAAGGAAATTTTTTTTTTATTACCTTTTTTTCCACGGTTGGTATGGAGAGGATAAGAAGGAAATTCCTGTTGAAATTGAGGATAGGTTTCTTTGCCAACAAAGTTAAAAGACTGCCACCAACGAATTCCCCAAACCAATATCCAGATTAGATAAGTACCTAGCAAAAACAATAAACCATTCCACTTGGTCGAGACTGATGCACCAAAAGCTATACCAGAAAGTATTAACCAGAAATTGCGTTGTTGTCTTTGTTTTGCTAATGCCAATAATAAAAACCATTGTCCCAGCAGCCCAAAGATGACAATATATTGATTGATGAGTGCATAGCGAGATTCTACCAGAAATATGCCATCACAAGCTGTGAACAAACCAGCAAGTAAAGCAAAACCGCGACGATAACTTATATGATAGGCAATAGCGGCGACAATTATAGGGATAAACGAACCAGAAAAGGCATTCATCCAACGATAATTGATGGGTGACATGACCGAACCTGTCAACCCATTCACCTCATCTTGCCAAAAGGGAATATGGTTAGCAATCCAAATCCCCAGTGCAATCATATATTTACCTAGTGGTGGATGACCATCAAAAAATGGTGTGTGGGTGAGGTAGTTATTGCCAAATTTAGCGTAATAAACCTCATCAAAGACAAAAGTATTAAATCGCCCTAATCCCCAAAATCGTAAGGTGAGTGACAGCAAAAATACACCCACCATGCCAATCCGAAACCATTTTTGATTCATTGATCACTAGTCATTAATCAATAGTCAATAGTCCTTTTGCAAGAGTGATATTCCAATATTTGGAACCACAGATGCACACAGATTAACACAGATAAATCATCTGTGTGCATCTGTCCCTCCCCTGAAAGGTATATGCTAGTACAGCGGACGCGAAAATGTTGTAGCTGTCATTATGCAACGGCAAATTCTGAATCTTGCCTCAGTTCCTCAGAACGGAAGCCCAATACAATTTGATTCTTTGGTACACCCGCCTTGACTAGTTCTGTTGCTACACCTTCTTCGGTGCCATCCCGTTGAATCCAGATTTTACTATCAATGATATCGACATGAATCAGACAACCATGCACACGGCGAGTGACAGTTGAAGAGAATTTGGGTACGGATTCCCTGCCCAAAATCATAACTAAATAGCGATCCTGCTCTCGGTCAAAGACCGTCTCGAATTGAATGTTACCGTTAGAGTAAGGAATTTTTGTATGCTCGACGAGAATGTCGCGAATCAATTGCCGATAGTGCTCTAAAGTATCCATCGGACAATAACCTCCTGTTTGGGATTGAAGACGATAAAAGGAATCTTATAATCCTCTAGCAACAGCTTACCCAGTGGGTCTTCTTCAAAGAGATCAAAAAACACATCTTCGTGAGTTGCAATATACAATGTTCTATCAGGGTGATCCTGACTCATTACTGCAAGATACACGAAGTACTGACCCACTGCCTGTTCGATGTCGGTCACCTCAGAAGCGCTACCGAAGGTTTTCACTTCAACCGCTATCTTCTGAGTGCCTTTCTCAGCCGCAATCAGCCGCTCTGCTCCCAGATCAACATACATATCTTTCTTCCCATACTTCAGATGCAACGGATCGTCGGTAATCGTCCATTCATCTTTGATAAGAGCGTTTTTGACGCTCTGGTGATAGCGGTCTCTAACAGGCATTCAACATTTGAACTAGTTTCACCAACGATTGTAGATCACTGTTTTATAAGAAGCATCCACCATGAACTCTCAATCACAAAACCTGGCGGTAAGAAAATGTCATGATCGCTGTTCGACTTTAGCTACCTCCAGCATAGTCTTCAAAACCGAATCCGGATTTAAACTCATCGAATCAATTCCTTGTTCAACTAAGAACTGGGCAAATTCCGGGTAATCGCTGGGTGCTTGTCCACAAATTCCGATTTTGCGATTGTGCTTCTTCGCAGCAGCGATCGCGAACTTCACCATCCGCTTGACACCCTCACTACGTTCATCAAACAACCGCGCTACCAACCCCGAATCTCTATCTATGCCAAGTGTTAGCTGAGTTAAGTCATTAGAACCAATCGAGAACCCGTCGAAAACTTCGGCAAACTCCTCAGCCAGGATGACATTATTGGGTAGCTCGCACATCACATAGACTTGCAAGTCATTCACACCCTGCTTCAAACCATTTTTTGCCATTTCTGCCAACACTAGACGCCCTTCATCAGGAGTACGACAAAATGGAATCATTGCGATGACATTTGTCAATCCCATTTCATTTCTGACTCGCTTTAGGGCTTGGCACTCCAGAGCAAAAGCTTCTTTGTAGCCTTCATCATAGTAACGCGCTGCTCCTCGCCAGCCAAGCATGGGATTTTCTTCTTCAGGTTCAAACTGTCTGCCACCCAACAAGTTAGCGTACTCGTTACTCTTGAAATCGGACATCCTCACGACAACTGGTTTGGGATAAAACGCAGCAGCAATTCTACCAATGCCTTGAGCTAATTTATCGACAAAATACTGGGGTTTGTCATCATAAAGTGCGGTGATTTCAGAAATTTTAGCTTTCACAAACTCATCATTTATTTGATCATGATGAATCAACGCCATTGGATGGGTTTGGATGTGGTTGGCAATGATAAACTCTGTCCGGGCTAAACCAACCCCATCATTAGGAATGGCAGACAAACTGAATGCTTCTTGGGGATTGCCCACATTCATTAAAATCTGGGTACGGGTGCGGGGTAAGTCTTCTAGCGGAACTTCTTGAACTTCAAAGGGCAATAACCCTGCATAAACCCGTCCTTCTTCCCCTTCCGCGCAAGAAATCGTTATTTCTTGACCATTTTTCAAAATGTTCGTAGCGTTACCACATCCCACAATTGCAGGTACACCCAATTCTCGCGCAATAATCGCCGCATGACAGGTGCGTCCACCTTGGTTGGTAATAATCGCGCTTGCTCTTTTCATTATCGGTTCCCAGTCGGGGTCAGTTCTATCTGTGACCAAAACTTCCCCTGCTTGGAACTGTTCGATTTTATGCACATCTAAAATGAGGTGTGCTTTGCCTTGGCTGATAGCTTCTCCAATAGCACGTCCCGTTAGAAGAGGATGGGGGGATGGGGGGATGGGGGGAGAGGGGGATGAGAGAGGTTCCAAATTTTGAATTTTGAATTTTGAATTTTGAATTGATTTGTCCCCTTGTCCCCTTGTCCCCTTGTCCCCATTGCCCAAAAAGCGGTATGTCCGTAACACGTTCTGCGTCTTTTGAGATTGCACCGTTTCGGGGCGGGCTTGTACGACAAACAATTCGTTAGTAATGCCGTCTTTCGCCCATTCGATGTCCATTGGGGTGTAAGTGCCGTTTACTTTGGAGTAATGTTCTTCAATCAAGCACGCCCAGCGCCCTAGTTGCAAAATTTCATCATCACTCAGAGCGAATTTGCTTCTTTCACTCTCAGGAACTAGCACATTTTTCGTGAATTTGGAACCGTCGTCATAGACCATTTTTAATTCTTTACTACCCAATCTTTTATCGACAATTGGGCGGAAACTTTCTTTGAGAGTTGGTTTAAAAACATAGTATTCGTCTGGATTAACGGATCCCTGGACAACGTTTTCTCCTAAACCGTATGCTGCGCTAATCAGTGCAGCATTTTTAAAGCCTGTTTCTGTTTCTATGGAGAACATAACTCCAGAAGTTGCTAAATCAGAGCGCACCATTTTTTGCACGCCAACAGCAAGGGCAATACTGAAGTGGTCAAATCCCTTAGTATGGCGGTAGGAAATAGCGCGATCTGTAAATAGGGAAGCAAAGCATTTGTGACAAGCGGCTAAAACTCCTTCTGTACCAGTCACGTTGAGGTAACTTTCCTGCTGTCCGGCAAAACTGGCATCGGGGAGGTCTTCTGCAGTAGCACTGGAGCGCACTGCGACATCTGTATCCAGATTGTATCGCTCACATAAAGTCTGGTATGCTTTAACAATCGCCTCTCTTAATTCTTTTGGAAATGGTGTGTGTAGCAGAAGCGATCGCGCCTTTTTCCCTCGTTCTCGTAAATTTTTTACATCTTCGACATCTAAGTCAGAAAAGAGTTTACGTAAGCGTTCTTCTAACCCAGCGCCTTGAATGAAATAGCGATAAGCGTAAGCTGTGGTGGCAAACCCGATGGGAACATTGATACCTTTGGGTGTCAGTTGTTGAATCATCTCGCCTAAAGATGCATTCTTGCCACCAACTATGGGTATGTCGGTAATGCCAACCTCATCAAACCACAGGATGAGCGATCGCTCTTTGGAGGATGACTGTGATAAAGTATTTTTTGCTACTGTAACCATCTGTATTTACCTCCCAATTTGATGCCCTGATTGTTTGACGATTGCGTGCCTTTACGTCAGGTATATCACATTCAATCGTAAACGATTTTATAATTTCTTTAGATTTTGCAGAAGAAGTTTTAGATTTTGGATTGACAAATCATCCAATATGTGAGTTTTCTTATCGTAAGATTGCGTTTTCTCATCCAAAAGATAGAAAGTGTAGATTTAGCTTGGTACAATCCACGATAGTAATTGGTATATACCTACTTGTTTTTATTTGTCAGCATGGCACATAGAGATGACTTTGTGCATGACGGCAAATGGCAATAGGATAATACATATATAACTACTCTTTGAGATTCAACTATTCCGAAATTTTGTGTGTTAAGGCTGGAGTGATTTCTGTCCGTTTGAGTCTTTACTATAGAGTGTACGCTATGTTAAACAGGTTAAAAAAAGCCATGAAGAAGATGATGCGGCTTCAGAAGGAGCACGTTGCTTGGATGATGATTTTCTTAAGCTAGCTGCTAGATTTCTGTGGAATGATGATGGGTATACTACCCGAGTTTGTTTTAGAAGGCAAAGTATTTTTAAGAAAAGCGGTGACTCACATGACTCAACAGCATATTAGTCCTAGATATCCTCAAGGTCGCACTGCATTTTTTCTCATCCACGGGGTCGGAGAACAAAACCCTTTTGAAACTGTGGATTATTTTGTCCAAAACTTTATCAAATATGTTTTTGAAAAGCAGAAATTATCAATAGTAGCAGAACACTTAGTTGCAAAGCGAAGACGAGCAAATGGTTGTATTTGGACGGAAAGTTTTGTTCGCCTCAGTTCAAAAGATCCTGAACAAGACTGGTTAATTGATATTCATGAATATTACTGGGGAAATCAGACGTCACACCAAATCGGCGTGTCTGAGGTTTTGCAGTGGACAGAGCAGACGCTTGAAGGAACAATTAAGTTTTACAGCCTTGAGGAAAATAAGTCTCAATTAAATCAGCTTTTGCAAGCCAGTGATGAAAAACGTGTATTTAAATTCCGTTTACGCTGGCTTACCATATTTCTGCGCCTATTCAACTTTGTGTACCCATTGTTACGACTGGGACTTTGGCTCATTCTGTCTTTACTAAATCCGTTTCTGAGCGGTCGTTTTCTGCAATCTGCTTGGAAACTAAGTCAAGCACTGGTGACTCCGTCGCTTGTCAATTTCGTTGGCGATGTCGCTATCTATACAACAACCGATGTCAAATCGCCTCATGAAAGGGTTCGAGAGCAGATGCTTTCAGAATCCTTAATACTGTTGAAAACAATTCTTAGGGATAAGGAAGCAAATTACAACCAAGTTATACTCATTGGGCACTCTCTCGGTAGCTGTATTGCTTACGACACACTTAACCGTCTCTGTATTGAAGCAAGTCTGTTGAAAAATAATGGTAAAAGTCTGTGCTTAGATAAGATTACGGGGCTAGTAAGCTTTGGTTCACCACTGGACAAAATTGCCTTTTTTTGCAGGGAACAGGTACAGAAGCACCAGTACATTCGTGCTTCAATTTTAGACCACCTTAACTCCTTCCGCGTAAAACCGCAAGCTGCAAAAACGACTCCATACTTCACCATAAATCCAGTTGATTGTAAGCTCGATCAACTGCAATGGGTTAATTACTTCCACTTAAAAGATCCAATTAGTGGTCATCTTGATTACTACGAGGATGTAGATAACATTCCCATGAAATATGATGCGACTTGGGGACTAGACGCGCATATGGGATACTGGGAATACCAAAATTTTTACGAGGGCATTGCTCGGCGCTTCCTGTATACTTCAAGTGAGGATGGTGTCAATCAGGACTTGGTTAATAAATTTGATCGCAGCGAAGGTGATCAACAGTTAATTGACGTTTGAGAGACACTTTCTACAAGGGTTTTCAAACTTCAGATACTGTAAATCAGTCATGTTTGAGCATTGCTTTTCAAAGGTTCCAACAGCGTGTTAATACACATCTGGCAAAAGGCTTTTTGTGAAGATAGAACAACAAGAGACTCGCTCATTGCTAAACTACCCATTGACACTAGATTTGTGTTATCACTAGCAAGCCTGTTAGGAGGGAGCAGTCATGAGCAAGTACGACAAGTTTTTTAACTCAGATAAGACATTAGAAGAATCAATCAGTCCAGAAGAAGCAGTAGCGGCGATCGCAGTCGTCACAGCTGCTGCTGATTCTTCGTTAGAGGAAGTAGATGCAGATTTGTTAACCGATATCCTCTGGGGACTTGAGGTCTATGAAGAATACTCAGACGACGAGTTGTTAGAAATACTTGACAATGTCATAGCCATTGCAGAGGAAGATGGAATAGGAGCGCTATTTAACACTGCAAAAGATTCTCTGACAGACGACTTACTACTGGATGCTTATGCTGCAGGAGTCAGTGTACTTGTAGACGAAGATGAACTGCGTATTCCCAGAGGAAAAACGACTTTGCTCAAAAAGCTTCAAGAAGCCTTGGGAATTGATGATGAAGAAGCAAAAGAAGTGATAGACGAAGTCATCGCCGCTTTTGAAGAGGTAGAAGACGAAGACTTTGTAGAAGACGAAGATGAGACAGGACTTGAGGAAGACTCAAACCCAAACTTATATGAGTCACCCTCAGGTAATTTTATAGTTCCGATTCCTGTGGATGCTCAGCAAGGTGGTAGAATTCAAGCTCAAGAAGGGTTAGTCAACTTTTCTGATGACTTTGGCACATTGTTGAGAATCGATTATTTTCCTATTTCCTCCAAACAAACAGAGGAAATAGATTCTGTGGGACAGGAAGAATATCTGCGTTCACTTCTTCTCAACAAGTATGTACCTCAAACAATTGTCGCTAATTTACCAGATGCTCAGATAAAATATACCGAATATCTGGAAGATATATTAGAAGGGGCTTACTTTGTGTTCGTTGATATGCCCGAAGGTTCAACAATTACCAAAACAGGAAACAATGGTAATGCGACTAAGTTAAATGCATACAGAGGACTTTTAGCATTTGTTTATGGCAATTTTTTGTATGTTGTCAGCGGTCAGCGCAGCTTTTTTAATGGGGAAAAACCAGATTCTCTTGAAGAAGAAGCCGAGGGTATCAAGCTGAATCTTTTAAATTTTGTTCATACCATTGAGTTCACTTAGAGTTTAGAACTTTTAAGTGTTTTTACTCAAGGGGTAGATGGATGACGATTTGTTACAAGATATTATGCTTGCTCTACCCCTGTCGTTGATTTAGCAGCCAACTTAATTCAATCTTTCAGCCAAGGCTTATACATAGCCCTCTTCTGTCACTTTCGGCAGAGAATAATCTAAAACCCTTATTTTTACGTTCTTTTGCAAGAATGGCATTTCAATGACAAACAAGAGAGTGCGATCAATCGCCTAATCTATGATTGTGCTTAAGGTTCAGGACAGGCACAATATTTTTTTTCGCCAGAGTGACAGAAGAGCGATAAGTACTTCTTTATGATTTTTTAATTAAAATTTTCCGGAATAGCCGCAACAAATTTGTAGTATCTCTATACAGTTAATATTTTTAGTATTTCAAATACTAATAACTTATATCAGGTTCGGTTGATTACTTATTATTCCTGAAGAACCCCACCCCGGTTTTGTCTGTGCCAAAACCGCCCCTCCCCGAAAGCGGGGAGGGGATTAAGGGGTGGGGTGCAGTCAACGAGGAATCATAACTAATTAGTCGAACATGATATTAAATATAAATACTTAGGTAAAGACCTGATGGATTTCAGTAAAACAGACACAACGCGATATCTCTGCGCTGCTGCTTATCTGGACAAGAAGTTTCGTGATAAAGTAATAGAGCAAATTGTTACAGAGAAGTACAAAGCTATTGCTCCATCCTATGGGGTTGATCTATTAACAGTAATTCAACACTGCTTTGTAGCAGCAAAACGAGAATTTTTTAGAGATATACTTCTTTCTGTCTTATCTTTACTTTGTTTAGCTAGTTTATTTACATTATTCTTACCTTGTTACTTAATTACTTATTTGATTGTTTTTCGCTATGAGTGGATTACCCGTTATGGAATTATCGCTAAAGGCTTAGCAAGAAGAAACTTTGCTTCAATTGTTTTAAACTCTAACTCAAAAGAAAGAATCAATAAAAAAATAGAGAAAATAGCTATAGAACAAAATAGTAACTTGATCATTTACGGAGGATTTTCTCCATTTGTAGGTGCCGGATTTGACATTGGTGGATGGTCTTTTGCTTTGAATCTCAAAAATGTAAGAGAGGAGATTGGAAAAACTTTACAACCTATTGATTTTGAAGTAAATGAGTTATACAACTACATAGTACATGCACTAGCCAAATTAAATTTATATGGGCTAAGTATTGAAGATAAGCTATGCGTAAATGGAGAAGAGATTAGAGATAACACAACATTTCTGCCCAATCCATTGAGCCGTCCGTCTTCTCAAGTAGCACCTGATTTTATCAAGAAATTTGTCAATACAAGTGCCTATTTTATTCGCTACTACAAGCATATTAAAGTCGTTAGTTGGCGTGGAGACTTAGTTTTTTCTGTTTTCATCAGATTTTTTAAAATTCATGAAAAACTATTTGTTGAAAACAGTTATTTTCTACTTACTCCAGTAAAAAATTCCTATCGATTAGCTGATGCTATTGAACCAGAGATAAGTTTTAAGAAAATACGAGAGTTACTACTACAGACTTTACTGACTAGTTTGCTGTTCTTGGTATTGTCTCCATTTAGTCTAATTGGCAAAATTCTTGAGATCTTGCTAGAGAAAAGACGCCAGAAACAACAGAGACATATAGTCAAAGAAACTCCGAATTTCAATTATGGTGCAGTTTACAGTATACGTGAACTTGCAAGTTCTTCAGAATATAATCAGTATTTTCAAAAGCTCGACAAAGAGATGTACATGAAAATTATTGAGCGACAAATTATAGACAGCCTTGTTGAGTTTTTAGAAAGTAAAAATATCGACACTTCAGATTTAAAAGAAAGAAAAACAGCAATATTCAATAATGGAATGATTATTTCTGGTGGTTCGATTAAGGCTACAAACCTTTCTGTAGGAGAGAAAGCAACATCAGTATTAGGTGACTTTGTTCAATCAGTAACACCTAAACCATCAGCAAATCAGCCTGATTAATAAGGTAAAATACAGTCTTTTGAGACAATGAATTAAAGCAAGTTGACAGAGCAAAAATTTAAGGAGGTCATCATGAGTAGTAGTACCGGAAATCAAGGAATTCAGATGAACGGTGGTGAGATCTCATCTGAAAATATGGCGGTAGGAAATGAGGCAAAGGCAATTAAAAATATGACTAATCGAAATGTAGACAAGAGCAATACCATTAACATAAACGGTACAACTGGCAACATCGGAGGTATTGCAGCAGGGCAAGATATGATAGGAGTTACAGTCGGCGATATTAGTGGTGTGGTCACCAATAATATTGGCAAACTGCAAGATTCAGATGTACCAGAAGCGCCAAAACTGGCAGAGTTGCTCAAGCAACTGCAAGCAGCGATTGAAGCAGAGCCTAACTTGACTTTAGAGGATAAAGCAGAGGCATTGGAGCAGGTAAAAGCAATAGCGGAAGCAGGGCAAAATCCCAAAGAAGGCGTGATGCAAAAGACTGCAAAAACAGCAATGAGGATATTGAAAGGAATATTCTCTGAGCTACCAAATGTGTCTAAACTCGTTGAAGAGTCTGCCAAATTATTGCCCATCATAGCCAAAATATTTACTTTGAGCATCTGAAGCTCACTACGTTATTATTTCATAATGGCGCAATTGCATAGGAGCGCAGCACTAAAGGTGATAGTCCATGTGCTCAGCGCCCTAAAATGGGTTGGCGTAATCAAGGTTCACCATAATAAGCTGTTGCGTATTTAATTTGTATATCGGACGCGGGCTGTCCGGTCCGCACTACAATGATTTTACGTTTTAGTCTTATACAATCTAGCTGCACATCAGCTTAGACATCTCCAAAAACTCATCTCAAACCCTTACTTTGTCTGGGTTTATGTTTGATTGCCAGAGATGTCTAATCAACTCGCCATCAGTTGCGGCGGTGCAGTGCGCCACAACTGATATAAACGCGTCGCTGGCATTGTTAAATACAACACATCTCCATCACTCAAACTTGTTCCTAATAAATCCCAGCTGTGAATAGTTTGGCAATCAGTTTCTAAGTACAAAGGCACAAAGTCAGCAGACATGGCTACATTTTTCACCAACTGACCGCAAAAGGGATGTGCGGGTGTAATTAAGGTTGCAAAAGCGACCCAAAGACTATCTGCTGTAATGCCATTACCAAGTATTTTTCCACCCAGTGCAGCAGCTGCAAACGCTGGGGCTGCGAGTTCAGCAGGACTCAGGACTGCCTCGAAGTCAAATACCTCTTGTGCCATACGGGCAAAATCTGGGTCTGCGTAATGGACTATCACTGGTACCTTGGGTGTCATACATTTTGCCTTGAGGGCAATCTCTAGGTTAGTCGCATCGTTACCTGTCACAGCAAGCACTGCTGCGGCAGAATCTAAATTGGCGACTTTGAGGGTGGCTGAAAAGCTAGCATCAGCGTAAATGACGGGAATACCGCCTCCACGGGCAGTGTTGACATATTTGTTGTTAGAGTCGCGCTCAATGACAACTACCTCATATCCGCTAGCAGAGAGTTGCTGAACAATTTTTATACCAATTCCACTCAAGCCACAGACGATGTAGTGATGACGGTGGGGAACTCGCGCGGCATCCCAAAATTGCTTGAAGCGGCTTCCCAAAATAAAATCGTTGAGTAGCGCGTACAATAGACCAATAACGGCAGCCCCAACCAGCATCATGAGGACGGTAAATAGTTTAATGCTGTTCGGAGCGTTTTCTACCACTTTGTCATTACCACCGGCTCCCGTAATCATCCCTACTGCAAAATAGAGGGCATCGATAATAGAAATATTTGTATTGGTAGAAGTGTAGGTGAGGGTGGCAATCACAATAATGACAAAGAGCACAACAGTCATTACCACCACTGATTCCGCATGTTTCTTAAACTGCTGTAAATTGGTCAGGACTTTGAGTAGTTTGGCAAAGATTGGTTTGCGGGTGGAACGGTAACGGGGTTGAGTACCAACGATTAGGCGATCGCCTACCTTTAACTCTTTTCCTGACAACACCGCAGCTACCAAATCTATCTCACCCTTGACTGGCATATAGTAAATCAGCATTCGTGAGCGATCGCTCCACAAATCACTCAACTTGCGACCTAACCACGGATGATTTTCATCTATATATTCTTCGTGGATAGGCCAAGTTTGTTTGAAGAGCTTGATTTGTCCAATAGCCTGGTTTCCTAAAGCCGCAAAGGTGAAGACGGGTGCTGCCAAACCTGCAACACTCATCGTCAAGTGATTGGGGACAGTTTGATCCAGGCGATCGCCCAAATTTGTGTTAAAAAAGCGGTTGACAATCCGAATTCGCGGATTCAACATCCGCGCTTGCATCATAATTGACAGATTAAGTTCATCATCAGGTCCAGCAATCACCAAAGTTTGCGCTTGCTGAATTCCTGCTGCTGTTAGGGTACTAGCTGCGTGTAAATCGCCGACAATCACATCTGGTGCTGATTCACCTGGAATTGGTTGATGATGAATGCCAATGACCAACGCCCCCTGTTGTCGCAGCAAACGAAAGACTTTATATCCGGTGCGACTTAAGCCACAGACAATAATTCGAGGTTTCATGTAATGGCAGCATGACTTACTCCGAAAAGCTGCATCTCTCTAATATTTATTTCCATTTTTGCTCACTTATCTCTGGTAGAACTGTAGCTGACAACACGATAAGTTCAAATTTGAGGAGACTTTTACAAATGGCAATTTCGTAAAAAAATTCACGATCACAAGGACCTTTCTGTCCTCAAGAATGATTTGCAACACAATCGATGAGCTCGAGTAAAGTTTCTGACGTTGAGCGGGGGTGCCAGTTGAATTCATTACGAGCTTTGGTGGCGTCTACTCGAACACAACGGTCATAAATGTAGTGAACGCGCTCCCGGCTAATGGGTGGTTGCCATTTCAAAAGGCGTCCTATTGGATTGAGTAAGTTTCCCGCGAGTCTAACCAAAGGTTTTGGGACTTCGCGAGGGACTGAAATGCCTGTTTCTTTGGAGATAATCTTAAACATTTCGCGGGTTGTTAGGTCACCAGCAGAAATGATGTAGTAATCTCCCGGTTTACCTTTTTCTACTGCTAGGATCATGGCGGCGGCAAGGTCATCTACATGCACAATGCCAGTAATGCGATCGCCACCTGCCCACAGCTTCAGTCGTCCCTTAAGAAATTGCTGTATGACTGGACCAAAATGGGGATCATCCGGACCAAATATTCCAGAAGGGAGAATACTGACTACAGAAAGACCATCTTTGGCAAATTGATCTACTAATTGTTGAGCTTGATATTTGGTGCGGTCATAGGCAGAGGAAAAGTTTTTCTGTGTTCTAGTAAAGGTTTCATTGACAACTTGACCTTTTGTATCACCAAATATACCAATAGTGCTACAGTACACTAATTTGGATATACCAACTGCTTGGGCTACTTCCAGCACCGCTCGTGTACCTTCGACATTTACCCGCTCCATTTCTGCCTCATTGACGAGTCCTAACTCTACATAGGCTGCGGTGTGAAAAACTATGTTTACGCCATTCATTGCCGTTCTTAGTGCATCTCGGTCAGTGATATCACCGTAAACCAATTGGATGTTGCAATTAGACAGAGGTGCTAAATTGCTAGATTTACGTACCAATCCAATAACAGTATTGCCTTGCTTTTGTAGAGCTTGCACCAAGTGAGAACCTGTAAATCCATTTGCTCCAGTAACTAGTGCCTTCATAAGACTTTTTCATAAATTCGGTAGGTTTTATAAATTTTGCCACCGGCGGCTTCAATTAATTTGCGCGAAGGGAAATTATCTTCAAAAACCCAAGAAAGTTCTGCTCTTCTATAAGGTTTGCCTTTTTGTTTTCCACCTTGCATTCCCAAATAAATCAAGGCTAGAGGCACCATTTTCCGGCGATACTCTGGTAAAGAACAAATAGCAATCACGCGTCCTCTATCAATTTGGCGGCGATACCAAAGAAACTTAAGAATTCCCAACCAATTTAATTTCCCGTTGACTTGTTTCAGTGGAATGTTGTAATCAGGTAAACCCATCCAAAAGCCGATCATTTCCCCGTTATATTCTGCAACTGGGAATACATCAGGGTCTATCAAGTCCCGCAAATCTTTAGCTTCTTCTAAAAATTCTGCTTCGCTGCGCGGAGTAGAACTCCAGTTAGGGGCAAAAGCACGATTAAAAAGGTGATAAATACTTTTGGCATCTTGCTCAAATGCTTCACCCTTCGTCGCAATTGGACGAAAGTTAACACCTGATTTGCAAGCAATTCGATAAGCTTTCTCAAATTCTGGTGGTAGAGGTTTATCTAAAGGGAAATCATAAGCATAAGCATCCTTGGCTTTATGCCAACCATCCCGTTCCATAAACTCAGGATAGTAGGATGGATTGTAAGGCATCATCATCATTGGCGGTGAGTCAAATCCATCGACTAAAAACAGACAACTGTTGTGGGTAGACAGATCAATTGGACCCCTAGCTACAGTCATACCTTGCTCTCGCAGCCACTTGCAAGCAGCATCTAGCAGGGCTTGGACGACAGTAAAATCTTGAACGCATTCAAAAAAGCCAAACAGACCGACATTTTGGTTTTCACGGTTTATCAAGCGTTGATTAATTGCGGCAACAATGCGTCCTACTGCTTGAGAACCGTTGGCTTCTGGTGATATAGCAATAAACTGTTGTAAATTCCCGTACTCAAAGAAAGGATTACTGGGTAAAAACTGCTTCGCAACACTGCTGCGAAGAGGTGGTACCCAGTAAGAGTCATTGGCATACACCCTAGCTGGAACATCGAGGAACATTTCGTTATCTGCTGTGGTTGTGACTGCCCGGATGTCAAATGTTGCTGTTTGAGTTATTACCATTGTTTTAATTTGAATTAATTTATTCAATGTAATATTATTAACTTTAACTTGGTTTATCTCTTGCCAATTTAACTAAGAAGATACAATAACGTGTGGTTAGCACTTAGTCAGCACAACTTTCATGCCGTTTTTTGGTCTTAAAGTAAGTGAAAATTGAGGTAAAATAGAAAAGTTTGGCATCAGCGTTAACTGAAACTTTTGGGCTATTGTTGCCAGCAACAAAACTGCTTCCATCATTGCAAAGCCCTTGCCAATAAGCTGTTCCACATTTAAATTGCATAATTAGGGGGGACCAGATGCCCACCCCACAAGAGTTTTACTTTTAGCTAACATGCAACTTTTATGTCCACCAATAGCTTAACTATAGAACAGAGACTTTTCTCGCTTCAGGAATCTGAGTTTTAAGATTTGCTTCTGTTGCCAATAACTTAGTTAGTTCCACTTCGATTTCATCACGGACAATTTGGCGGTACTCAATGAAGTGTTCGATTAAGGCGCAATTGCTTAGGTAAGGCACAAATGCAGTGGGATTTTGCCGAATAATCGAGAACAACTGACGCCAGAACTGGAAGCGTGTATTGCGTTTGATTCCTTGTCGCCAGCAGATGATCAGTACTGCTTGGATCTCGATGAGTTCCAGCATCCGGAACGGCGCTTTGTGAGCAGTTGGTCTCTTGCCAATAAAGTGCCGATAGACTCGTGAAAGGTAGCGTCTCGGCTCATACAGTTCCCAGAAGCATTTTACATACTCACGGGCTAGTTCTTCTGGAGGTCGGGTAGGAATAAAGTTACTCAGCGTCATTTGATGACCATATGTCTCTTGGCTCTCCAACCGTAGACGACCTTCCTTTTGGAGTCGCTGCCATAGTGCCGTATTGGGCAGAGCCTGTAGCATACCGAACATTGCTTTGGGGATAGCCGTAGCTTCCACAAATTCAATGATGCGATCGCCTACCCCTGCCTTCTCACCATCAAAGCCAAGGATAAAACCGGCCATCACACTCAAACCTGCCTCATTAATTTTCTGAACCGATTCTATGAGAGAGTGACGCGTATTTTGGAACTTTTGAGTTAAGGCTAAACTATCTGTGTCCGGTGTCTCAATGCCTAAAAATACAGCGGTAAAGTTGGCAGCAATCATCAGATCCAATAGTTCTTGATCTTGTGCCAGATCCACTGAGGCTTCAGTTGCTAAGCGGAAGGGATAGCCGTGGGCTGCTATCCAGGGACCAAGTTCACGCAGCAAGAGTTTGACATTGCGCTTATTGCCGATGAAATTATCATCTACTATAAAAATTGAGCGCCGCCAACCCAAGTCATAGAGAACCTGTAACTCAGCCAAAAGCTGGGTAGGTGTTTTTGTACGTGGCTTTCGCCCATAAAGCACAATAATGTCGCAGAACTCGCACTGAAACGGGCAGCCCCGCGAAAACTGCACTGACATCTCGTTGTAGACTCTCAGATCCAGCAGGTCAAATCTGGGAATGGGTGTGCTGGTGACATCGGGCTTTTCTCCTTTGGCGCTGAATACTCCACTTGTTTCGCCCCGTTCTAAAGCTTCTACTAGCATTGGCAAAGTAATCTCGCCCTCATCCAAAACCAGAAAGTCAACCCCTGCTTCCTGCGCTGCTTGAGGAACAGAAGTGACATAAGGACCACCCGCTGCAACGATTTTGTTTCGTCGCTTTGCCTCGCCAATCAGGTGCAGCATATCTGATTTCTGGACAATCATACCCGAAACAATTACCAAATCTGCCCAGTTCCAATCAGATCCAGTTTCCAACCGAACATTGCGGTCTACCAAGCGGAACTCCCAAGTCTGAGGAAGGATAGCCGCAACTGTAATCATCCCTAGAGGTGGCAATGAAACTTTGCGCCCGATCAGTTCTAGTGCTTTGTCAAAAGACCAGAAGGACTTAGGAAACAGGGGATATAAAAGTAAAACTCGCATTGTTTTTGTCAATCGCTTAATACGTACCTGCTGGTTTAGTGATTGTTTGGGCTAATAGGTTAGTGGGTAAAGATTGGCGCAGGCGATCACCATATAATGCTAAAGCATTACCACCCAACAACAGTTCTAAATGCTCAAGCGAGTAATCAGCAACTGTTGCGGCATCTTTAACACAGTTATGGAGTACGCCATCCCAGTGACCATAATCGCCAGAGAAACAAGCCAAGCGCTTACCAACTTCGCCCATAGCAACGTGGAGATAAGCAGGACCTGGGTCATCTGATTCAAAGGAGGTAAATATTTGACCGCGTTCAAAATATTCTAGAGGATCTCGGTGACGCAGGTCGTAGTGTTCGTACAAACTAGCATCTTCTATTTTTGTGGGGTCATGTTGGACATTCCACAATAAATCGAAGAGGTTTTTAGCTTGGCTAATCAAGTTAATATTATTGTGGCTACCTCTTTCTTGAATCATCAGCTTGGTGAATTCCATCAAGGAAGGGCGATAGGAATTTTTGGGGTCGAAGTCACGGATGCGTTTTTCCCAATGCTCGTGAAAAGCGTGAGCTAGATCCGGTACCCAACCGCAACCGCCTTCTAAAAAGCCTACCCGCAGTGTGGGAAAGCGCTCGAAGGCTCCATCAAAAACCATACGTGCTAAAGCCAGTTGTTGCTGGTTCCGCTGCACGAAAATGTGGGTCAACACAAATGTTTCGGTGTGGTCGGAAATACCACCTACCATATAAGAACCAGGACCACCGTGAATGCCAAGTGCAATGTTGAGGTCTACGGCTGCTTGTAATATTGGTTCAAAGTCAGGATGGCTAATTGTTTTGCAGGTGCGAATTTCTGGAAAAGCTTCCGGTGCTTTGGGATGGGGAATTGGCAAATTGGGAGCAACGGCTACGCCAATCATGCCTAGTTCGTTGACACAACGGTGCATTTCAGCAACCGCAGCGTCTACATCTTGTAGAGGTAATACACCAATGGGTTTGAGTCTATTATTATACCCCTGACAATCCTCGGCAATGTAGGTATTATAAGCACGACAAAAAGCGATCGCTAAATCTTTATCTAAAAGGCTGGAGAAGACTAAATTCAATGTGCCGTAGATTACCTGGACATCAATACCTTCGGCATCCATGTGTTCTATTCGCACCTTATTGAACATTGCCCCCAAAGTTGTATCTGGATGCAAGTTGCGAAAGCCACCTTTCCCCATACCCTGCGGTTGAGGAAACATCCGCATAAAGTCATTTTTACCCGTTGCTGGATTGAAGTCGATGATGCGCGCCCGTTGATCTCCCAGGCTATCAATTACTAGACCGATGCGATCGCGATACTCCGGTTCCAGATAATCCCGCATTACCAAGGGATTTTCTAACTTATGGGCATCAGCATCAATTACTAGTATGCCTTGATACATAAATTCTGCTCCTCAAAATTTTTCTAGCGTTTCAGTTACCGCTTAGATTTCTCTAATACTTAGCAATTTTTGAGATATAGCATGAGAAAATACGGACACCACGAGACTATCAAGCCTATTCCCTGTTAAGAGTTCCCTGCTATAACTGATTCCTTAAGCTGTTTTTTGCTTGAAGTGTTCCCAAACTCGGCGCAGACCAAACCAGTTCTCAAAAGACCACAACATTGAGACTAAGATGGTGATTCCCGGATACTTAACAAAGGCGGGTTCATTTTTCTCGAAGACTGCATGTCCGCCTAGGGCAAAAACTTGGGTCAGTACCAAGCAAACGAGTGTCATTCGCCAATCATAGAACAAAAAAACAGCAGCCGCGATCGTCAGCACGTTGGTTAAGTGATGCAAAACCTGATTGATTGGATGCTGATGACTGGCAACAAAATGGGCTTTTGCCTCTTGAAAGTAATTCAAATTGGTTTTTCTCCAACCGCACCTAATGAGGAATATTAGCAACATTTTAGGAATAGTATCACTGAGTTTTTAGCGATACTGTTCTTAGAAACAAAAGTTTTTATGTTGTGGCAATAGTTTACCACCACCGGAGTTGTAAATAACCCCGCTCAGGTTGTTGAAGTTCTTCTTGTGTTAACCATTCCACAGGCTTGTATGTACCAAAGACCCGATCCCACCAGTCTACGGCTAAACCAAAGTTGTGATGCCACATACCGTACTTGTGATGTACGTAGTGAACGGGCATTTTCATCCAGAAGCATTTGGTTGGGTTTTCGTGCTGTAGCTGATGAGCATAAGCTGAAAATGCAGCGTAAACTAGTCCACCCAGGAACCAACCAATTCCCGCCTCCCAAGAGAGGAAGAACATAACAGCCATCACCACAAAGCTACCTATAACATAGTCTCGAAATTCCCATACCACCCCCTGTCCTTCATTGCGACGGTGATGGTCGCGGTGACGTTTTCCGATACGAGGTGAGACGTGCATCAAGCGATGTAGCCAGTATTCAACCAAACTCGCAAAGACAAACGCCAAAGCAAAACAGGCGATTCCTATAGAAAGCTTCTCTACGAGACGCTCCGCGAACGCTAACAGAAGCACGAATCTTTTTCCCTACAGTTTTCCAAACTTAACTTATCACTAATTTACAACTGTTGCGACAAACTTGTTCTCAATTCATGTAAATTTACTACAGAAGTAGCATCAGCTTTTGAAAAAATGATTGTGTTTTGGTCTTTTTAGTTGCAAGTTTTGATTTCGCAAAACCTCAATGACAAATTTTGTAGTTCCACTTTTGACTACTGTAGCAAGACAAGTCAAGGCAAATTTCGTGAGGAAAACTCGTCAAACTGATGCAGTGCAGGAGCAGTTTTTACGCAGTCTCCTGCTGGCTCATCAAGAAACCGAACTTGGTCAAAAGTATGGATTAAGAAATATTAAAACAATCGAGCAATTTCAAGAGCGGGTTCCGATTCTACCTTACAGCAGCTATGAACCGTATACTGAGCGCATTGCCCAAGGGGAAACAAACATTCTGACAGCCGAGCCGGTTGTCTACCTGACGCTAACGAGTGGTTCGACAGGGAAAAAGAAAATGATCCCAACAACAAGGCGATCGCAGAATGCTTTCCGAAGAGCTACTCTCACCAGCATTGGTTTTTTAACTGAAGCGCTGAAGAGACGAAAACTAGAGTTTGGTAAACTACTTTTAACTAACTCAGTACAAACTTGGGGACGTACTAGTGGTGGAATAGATTATGGTCCATCTAGTGCGGGCGTTTTGCGCATGGACAAGTTTCTTTACAAACAACTGTTTGCCAATCCTTACGAAACTCTACAGCCAGCAGATAGCGTAGCCCGCCACTACGTTTGTTTGCTATTTGCACTGCGTGAGGAGTCAACGCGAGGAATGATAGCCAACTTTCCCATGCTCAACCTGCGAAGTGCCAACTATTTGGAACGCTATGCAGAAGATTTGCTCTTAGATTTAGAGAAAGGAACAATTGCAGCTTGGTTAGAACTCGAACCAGAAGTTCGTATTCAACTAGAGCAGCAACATTCAGCAACTCCAAGGCGAGCCGCTCAATTACGAGAAATTTTGAAGTCAGAGGGGCGGCTTACACCTAAACTCGCATGGCAGAATCTTTCTTTTATCGCCAATGCACGGGGAGGAACGTCGGATTTTTATTTTGAGCGATTTCCGGCATACTTCGGAGATACTCCCATATTTGGTGCTGCTTATTCATCTGCAGAAGGGATGTTTAGCATTTACACTGATGTCAATGATGATGCTAGCGTTCTGGCGATTGAAAGTAGTTTTTTTGAGTTTATCCCAGAAGATCAGTGGGAAGCAGAGCATCCCAAAACTTTACTTGCTACTGAAGTTAAAGCAGGAGAACGCTACCGTATTCTGATTACCAACTATGGTGGCTTCTACCGTTACGACATTGGTGATGTTGTCGAGGTAGTGGGTTTTTACGAAACTGCTCCTTTGATAGTATTTCGTTATCGTCGCGGAGGGTTCGTTTCTTCTACAACAGAAAAGACAACAGAATTTCATGCAACTCAGGTGATGCAAGCTTTACAGCAGGAATTTAATTTACTTTTAGAAGATTTCTGTATTACCTTGTCAGATAATGAATTCCCCGCTCGCTATTTAGCTAACATTGAGCTAGCGTCTGGTTATATCCTTGACAATCCCCAAGTTTTCTTAGCTAGTTTTGATCGCAAGCTTCAGGAAGTTAATACTCACTATGAAATCAGTCGTCGAGATACAATTCCTTCTCCCCGATTACGGATTTTATCCTCAGGGAGCTTTGCGATTATCCGCCAGCGTCAGCTGCAAAAAGGTATTCCAGATTCTCAGTTGAAGTTTCCCCATGTTAGTGAGGACCGAAATTTTCTTGCTGAATTGTCTGTGGAACAGGAGATTAGGCTTCCAGGAGATCTGAAACGTGCTTGATCAGAATTAAGAATAAAAAAGCAAACAAGCGAATTGAGAAAGCAATATGCCTAAATACTTGCGGAAAACACCAAAATGAGAAAGTAAAAAGGCATTTTGAGAAAGCAATATGCCTAAATACTTGCGGAAAACACCAAAATGAGAAAGTAAAAAGGCATTTTGAGAAAGCAATATGCCTAAATACTTGCGGAAAACACCAAAATGAGAAAGTAAAAAGGCATTTTGAGAAAGCAATATGCCTTTTTGCTGACTTGAAAATAGACAAGGGGACAATTCCCAATTCCCAATTCCCAATTCCCATTTTCATGCGTTATTGGTGTACTCCGTTCATGATGGCTACTTACTTATTGCTTGGGCGCAAACAGAAACAGTCCTGTGATAGCTGCAACACCCGCAGCCGCATAAAACACTCCTTGCAAGCCAAAGTATTGGAGTATAGGTCCTAGTAAAATCGGTGACAGAAATTGTCCCAAAAACCCCACACCTGTTCCAGCTGCTAGCACACTGGATTTTATTTGCGACGGAGCAAGATTGGCGAGGGCGCTATAGAGACTAGGCAAAACAATGCCGAAGCCAGCACCAAATAAAATTGCACTCAGCAAAATCCAGTTGAGTTCGTGTAATAACGGTATCGTAGCTAAAGTTACAGCCATGACTACAAATCCCAAGCCTACTGATTTTACTTCTCCCAAGCGTCGGGCTAACCTACTGGCTCCAAAGGCTGATATAAAAGCTGCACCAATTGCCCTTGATGCTAAGACAATTCCATTTAAAACAGGTCCGGCTCCAATCGTTACTTTCAGGTAGAGGGGAGCATAAATCACAACGGCGTACATCGCTACTGATGTTAGACCGACACCAAGTAGCAACTTTAAGGCATGAGGAGAAGTCAAAACTTTAAACAATTGCTCGCCCAGTTGATTTTCGCTGAGTTTTGCTGGTTCTGGTTGCTTTTCCTGAATAATTAAGCCAACCAAAAGGGCAATCGGTATCCCCAGCCCGTAAAGGTAGAAGGTGTTTTGCCACCTGTCAGCACCAACCCAACCCCCTAAGATTGGATCACTAATGCCAGTGATGGTCAGAGTTGTGGTTGCTAAGGCTAATGCCTGCGATCGCTCCTTACCTTCATACATACTCCCTAACAACCCCAGACTAGCCGCAGCAATTCCACCACTGGCTGCGCCCAGCAACCCTCGCGTTACTAATAAGGGCCAAAAACTTTGTATCCAGGCTCCTGCTGTACCAACCAATGCGTAGACAAGCAGCGAGGGGAGCAGCACGCGTAACCTACCAACCTTGTCAGCCAATATACCCAGCGGGGGACTGAATAAGGCAATGGTTAAGCAATGCATACTCACTAAAATACCTGCTAACTCTGGAGCGAGGTGGAGTTCTTGCACGATCTCTGGTAAAATTGGCGCAACGATTCCGCCCGCCATCGTGGTCAGACAGCCCGCTAAAAGCAGCACTAACAGCTTGAAATCGCGTAACATCAATGAAACCCTGAAAACTTGGCAGCTAAAACCTAGGCAGGCAAATCACCATAAGTGAAAAGCCGTCGTGCTACCTGCATTTATGCTGATAAGATGATTGATTTCAAAAATACTATAATTTTGAGTATTATAACAGAGACAGGCAACAGAAGTCGGAGCAAATGGAACTAGCCACGACCCTAAAAAGCCAGAAAGTTCAAAACCGTATCCGCGAGGTGGGAATTAACCCAAATTACTGGTATGCGGTTGGGTGGGCAAGCCAACTTAAGGTTGGAGAAATTATGCCCGTGACTATCTGGCTTCGTGCGATCGCAGTTTACCGCGATGTCAACGGTCAGCTTCATGCCTTAGAGGATGTTTGTCCTCATAAGGGAGTCGCACTACACAAGGGTAAAGTACACGGGTGCAACTTAGCTTGTGCTTATCACGGCTGGGAATTTAACGATGAAGGTAATTGCGTTAGCATTCCTTACCTTCCCAAAGAACAAAAACTTCCCCGCGCCCAAGCCCGCAGTTATGCGATTCAGGAAAAATACAATCTGATTTGGATTTTCCCAGGCGATCGCAAAGAAGCTGCAACTGGTGAGCTACCTGATATAAGAGAATTTGACGATCCTGACTGGTTTCTGGTTCCTGTCCCAGCGCGAATAAAGGCACACTTTACAATTTGCAACGAAAATTCTATGGACGTATTCCATGGTTTTCTGCACCAAAAGTTGCAGGGCTGGTTTGATCCAGTGCTGATTAATTTAAGAGAAACAGAAGCATCAGTCCGCACAGAATACATGGTTTCCTATAAAGGTCGCATGGCAAAGTTTTTGGGATTGAGCGAACGAGCCGACCAGGTGACAACTCTACCTGTTGCAACCGAATACCGCTATCCTAACTTTTACAGTTCCCTCCAAGGAATTTCTACTCTGTACCTGATGCGGCTGCCGATAGGATTTACTGAAACCCGGTCTATTGCTTTCTTCTTTTTCAAAATTCGCCTTCCCAAATGGTTGCTGGTGTTAATAGCACCAATACTGCGAACACTGCTACAACGTTTCATATTACTAAGATTTTTAGCCCAAGATATTGAAATGATGGAGAGTGAACAGCAGACCTATCTAGCTAATCCCCAGCAGTGTTATGTAGAAATAAATCCAGCAATTATTGCCGTTCAGCGACTAGTTATCCGGCAATATGAACAATTCACGCAAAAATCTAGTCACCAAAATCCAATGGGAAGTGGTACAAGGTAAGAGGACTTTACTGTGCAAATTGTCAAAGAGTATGTCCAGCGCTGGTACGAGAGTGGACTAGATCCTGATGAGTATATTTGCTATCAAAAGCAGGGTAATTTAGTTGAGATCGAAGAAGCAACAACTGGTGAGCGTCGAACAATTCTTAGCTTCTGCACGAATGATGTTTTGGGGCTAGTTCAAGAAGAAGCTGTTAAACAAGCTGCTATTAATGCTATTCTCAAGTATGGAACGTCTAACAGTTCCTGCTCAGTCTTGAGCGGTCGTATTGACCTGCACCAACAATTAGAAGACGAGATTTCAGCTTTTAAGCATTTGCCCCACACACAGCTATTTATGAATGCCTGGATGGCAATGCAAGCCTTGATGGATGCCTTCTGCCATTTAGCAATTCCAGTGCCAGGATTTCAGAATACCCAAGAGACTTTGATTCTCACTGATGTCCTCAATCATGGCTGTATTGTCTCAGCAATTGTCAATGCTGGGAACCGTTCCGGCAAAGTGTTTGGTCATAGCCCTCGCGTCCGAGTCAAAGCGTACCGTCATTGTGACGTAGAAGATTTAGCTCGCAAACTGCATCGGTATGCGCGAGCCAATGATCGGATTATGGTGATCTCTGATGCCGTCTTCTCAATGGACGGGGATATTGCACCACTGCCAGATATGATCAACGTACTGCACAATTACGAAGGCAGCGTACTTGTTATGGATGAGGCACATGCCAGCGGGGCAATTGGCGCAACTGGAAGAGGGATTTATGAACACTTTAATATCATACCGTCTCATGCGATTGAGCGGGGCGTAGTGCCGCTAATTATGACAACTTTCTCTAAGTTTGCCGCTTCAGCCGGAGCAGCGATCAGTACCCATGTTGCAGAGTTGAAACCACTCTTAAATGTTTCTCCTACTTCAATTGGCACAATTTCTTTGCCGCCACCAATGACTGCTGCTGCATTGGAGAGTATTCGTCAGGTTCGCAAATTTCCAGAACAGGTAAAAAGACTTCAGGATAATACTTGGTACTTGCGATCGCGCTTAGCTGAGCATGGTTTTGTTGCTCTTGGCGAAACCAATGTTGTGCCAGTTATTTTACCAACAGAAATTAATCCTAAGATGTTTGGTAGACAAATCATGGAAGACCACGGTATTTGGGTATCTCCGATTTGGTTTGTTGCTAAACCTCGGATTCGGATTACTGTTAATGCCCTCCATACACGAGAGGATATGGAGCGTTTGATTGCAGGGATGGTAGCAACTCGAGACTTGTTGTACAAACCAACAATTAGTGCATAGCTGATTTGAAAATTTTTGCTCGTAGTGCAATTTGCTGTGGCGTATTGTGCCGGTTTATCAACTATTGCAGTTCATTCCGTTCACAATCGCTCATCAGATTTAATCCTTTTTGAGGATACTTCTCTTCAATCTGTTAATCTTTTGATCATCTGTGCATAAAGCAAAACTTGTTTTGGAGACCAAAAAAGCAATCTACCGAAATTTAATGCAGCTGTCGTGAAGCTTAAAGCTTCAAAATCCTGCTCTTGATATTCTGCTACGTTTTCAAAATCTCCAAAATTTTTATTTACTGTTTTTTTGGCAGCACAAGTATAAGCTTTCCAACCTTCATTTATAGCTTCTGCAACTACTGAAGAGCAGTTCCTTTTTATCAAATGGTAGGAAAGTTGTTGAGTTTGAAAGTTTCTCCAAAACGTTTTAATTGGCTCTTTAGGAAGGTTCAATAACTCAACTTTGGAGTCTGCCTCTCTCTTAGAGTCAGCTTGACCCAAAACCAAGCAATCTTCCTCATAACTATCACTTCTAATGTCAATGAAATGCTGAAATAACAATTGATTAATGTTTTGGTTTTTATTATTAATTATATTTTTACTAGTCTCGCTTAATGAGCAATTTATAACTTCTTTGTTAGGCCAAAAGCTTATATAAGTATCTACGCCTACCTGCATTGAAGCGTGGCCTAAGAACTCCTTGGGAAACCAAATGTACACAGTGATAATATCTCTCATGGAAGCACTTATACTTAATTGCTAGTCCAACGCCGCTTATTCTCGAGTATTACTACTCATTTTAAGCATACAAGCCACACCCATGCCAAAATAGGGGGCTTGTGCTGTGACTCATTTTCATCAAGTATTTGAAACTAAATTTCTGGGTCAACTAAGCGAGTCGTGGGACGACTTTGAAATAAATCTTGCACAGTCTGGACAGCACAGACGAAGGCGATAAGCCCAATGACTGCGACGGGGAACAAACCTTTGCCAAAAATCGCTATTGCTAAGATAATAGGCGCTGCTCCAATGCGAAACTTGGCACGGATTTTACAGTAGCGGATGACTCCAATGCGGTGGAGAATACCTAAACCTAGATAGCACAACGCTACAGAGCCACAAAGTAGCCATCGCACTGCATCGGATAATGCTAGCATTGGTTTACTCAACAATACGAGTTCCACAGCGACTCCAGTAGCGGCAATACCCATAACGAGGGGTAGATGGGTGTAGAGCCAGATATTGAAAATGGTTATTCGTCCTTCTGTTCGCGCCCTCTGAATAGGTGTGCCACCGAGGTTATCGAAATAGAGCCACCATAAGCTAAAAGCGATACATAGACCAAAAACTGCGGCGATTACGGTTAAAACATCCCAGTTCTGCTCGGAAACTCCATCGACCACAGCGACAATTGCTTCGCCCAAGACAATCATAGTAAATAGCCCGAAACGCTCTGGCAAGTGCGAGGAGTGCGGAGGTAGTTCTAGTTGTAGCTTGCGTGCTGAAAGGGGTGTGGCGAAGTCAATGATGAGTCCTAATGTCCAGAATACAAATCGCCAAGGACTCGGTACAAATGCTGATATAGTCCAAAGGATCGCAGCAATGGTAAAACCTGTGACGTAACGAGTTGTCAACGGACGTGCTGTGGGAATGTGCCATCCAGCACGGAAGTATTCAACAACAAGCACAACACGACCGAGAGCATAAGAAAGGGCGAAGCCAGTGCAACTTTCACCTAAACCGTCATGGACGTTGACAGCTAGTGCAGCAATAGCAAGCATTTGCACAGCAATCAGTAGCCGATGTGTTACGTCGTCGCTATCAAAGCGGTTAGCGTAGAATGTGGTACCAATCCATGACCACCAAACGGGTATAAAAAGAGCGACAAAACCTAACACTCCTGATAGCGAAACATGATCGTGAAGATAATGGGCGACTTGAGAGACAGCAACTACAAACACCAAATCATAGAAAAGTTCCAACCAAGTGGCGCGTCTTTCTTCTTCGCCGTCTTCATCGATACGTAACCGTGGTGGTTCTATAAAACTTGCCATAAATAATTCAAAATTCAAAATGCTGTAACAATGGCACTTAATAGTATCGCGGAAGTCAACACCCTTTGGTTTTCATAGCAACCATGTCTACACAAAGTCTAAACGTATGTATGCCATCATAAACTTATCAGCTAACCACTGACCAGATTGACACAAACGAACTGCAATGCAGGTGAACAGTGCAAACTTTGGGAACGGTACAGAACCATGACAATTGGTAGGGGGTTGCACCGAGAAGGAAGGAATGATTGCCTGAAACCATTGGTGCGTAAAACCAGTTTGGTTGGTTGTACAGAACTTTTTGTTCCTTGTACAAAGTTCCGGTGGGGCGTCACGGAACTCTAAACTGCCTGTGGAGGTGAGGAAGTTCGAGTCTTGGCGGTTCCCGGCGAGTCGAAACTTCCGAACCCTTTAGGGTATCGTTATCGGGGATAGCAAGACGCAAGTCTACTGGATCTAGATGCAACCAATGTTCGCGCAGCGTCTCCGGCAGGAGAAGCAGGAAAACGTTTAACCGCGTTAGCGCAGCGGTGCGTAGCACGGTTGGAAGCCCCACCCTGCCTTCGGCACGTCTTCGACGAACAGTCGTCGTTAGACAGGGTGGGAGAAACGTCACCTAGATACAATAATTGCCCACATACTAACTGCTAGCCCAATAGCTGCTAGATGTTGCCAAAAAAGTAAACGCATGGGCTGACGGGCAATTTTTTGTGTTAACACCACCGTCAACAGAACTGAAACAATCAGGGTAGTACCTTGCAAAAAGGCAATTACTGCTGGATGAGCTACCAGTATAGGTAATTGTTCACCATTCAAACCGAAAGTCGCAAAAGTTACAGGGATAATACGCCCTCCTTCGCCCAAGCCCAAACGCAAATAATGAGCTAAGTTTCCTCCTAGTACCAGTGGTAAGTAGCCATAGGCAAGCTCTACAAATGATCGCGGCTTCGGATTTTGCTGAGTCGATTTTAAGCTTTTGTAACTTATGTATAATAATTGCATGACCCCATATGCTAGAAAAGGAATAGCAACTGGGATAAGCAAAGCTAGCAAAGATAATCCTAAGTGGGGTAAAAACTGAGTTAAATCCAGATGTAACCCCAGCCAAGATTGCAATTCTGGTAACCGATGAAGATATACTCCCCCCAATAGTAAAAACAACAGTGCGACTTCGTAGCTATGGGGTGTGTGCGTTGTCCACAGTTCAATCCCAGGAGGACGTAAATTGAACTCAACAGAACGATGGGGACAGGCTTTGAGACAAGTCATGCACAGTACACAGTCTCTGTTATCTTCCAACTGTGCTGGGTGAGAATATAATGGACACCCTCCAGTTTCCATTCCCTCTCCCTTTTGGGGTCCACCCTTGTAGCATTGATATGTGGTACAAGTAGCAGAACAGATACCCTGTTGCGCCCGTAATTCAGTCATGGAGAGTTTGGCAAATAAACCATTCATTCCACCAATGGGGCAAAGATACCGACACCAAAACCGCCGCTCAAAAATGGCAGAGAATATCATTGCTCCAAATGTGATCAGCAGCAACAAACAACCAGAAAGATATGCTGTATTTTCTAAATTCCAGAGTTCTTCCCATAGGAAAATGAGAGTAAACAAACCAAAAAGAAACCATCCGCCCCATTTTTCAGCCTGTTCTCTGGGCCAGCGTTTGAGTTTTCGAGGAAAGAACTTTTGGGATAGCTTTTGCGTGACTTCTCCATAAATCATAAAGGGACAGACAGCACACCAAAAGCGACCTAAAAAGGGAAATGCCAGTAGGAAGAAGGCCCACCACCAAGCCCAAAATAGATTTAAAGCAAAATTGCGATCGCGTGTTTGTGGTCCAACAAATAACACTCCTACAATGATGGCAAACGCTGTTAAAGTAAAGCCGTAGTTGATGCGATCGGGCCACCAAGGACTGCGGAGAAACTTTCGCAAACTAGGATAAGCATCCAAAAGATTCACCCGAAATCGCTTTTTCTTGGTATCGGCTGACCAGAAGATTTCTTCTGTGAGTTCTTTTGCCTCTCCAGCTTGGACAATCGCCCGTTCTACTAGATTTTGTAACTCTTTCAAGTTACCAGGGAAATCGTAAGACTGCAAGCGGCGTAAAGCTTCTGGCGTAATTTTCTGTCGCGGAATACCTCTTGCGCGAGTGTAAAGACTGATATAATATTCTATCTGTGCTTTAATATCAGCTTTGCGCACCCGCAGCGGCGGTACTTTGATAACACGACCAACACAGCGTTCAATTGCTGGCTGAGTTTTTTCTGAAACTATTAAAATGCGAGCATTACTGACGCGAGGTTCAGGGGTTGGTTCTCCCGAACGGCTTAAGGGAGTGTATTTGCCCGTTTTGAGCAAGTCTGCTAACGCCGGTAACAACTCTGGAGGTGTTTCTTGAATATTGTTGAGAACTAAACTACCTTCTCCAAGCCATTCCAGCAGTCCTGGTTTTCCCCCAGCGCGACCAAACAAATCAGCACCGCTAGTTTGGAGAATACCACAGTTCACTTTAATAATCGGTTCTCGCCGCTGTTTGGAACCAAAGTGAATCAGAGCAGCTATAACATCTTTTCCTAAACCTGGTTCCCCGAAAATTAACACCGACTTGCGATCAACAGCAGCTTCTCGAATTTCTTGTCTCAAACGCACAGCATAGCGACTTGTCCCCACAATTCCACGTTCCGCCTTAGTGACTAAATATGGTCGCAACGCTGTAGAACGTTCTTGTTCGTAAGTCAGAGCAGATGTCAGTTGAGCCAATTCCTGTGCCATTTGGCGAGAAACAGCCTGAGAAATTTCAGGGTATTGGCTAAGTAGTTCCTGAAACTTAGCTACAGGCACAACCCACAAATGGCATTCTGTGACTGTTGTGATTGTACGCTGAGCCAATTCATCCAACAAGAGTTCTTGCAGGTGAATAACTGAGCCGGCGAGGAAACCAATAGCTAAGGCTGGGTTCGTTTTATTGCTGCTATCACTTTCTAGTTGACCTTGTTGGAGAATGTACAATGCTTCTGGAGGAGTTCCCTCGGTAACTAGAGGCTGGTTTGCGCTTACAACTTGTTCTTCAATAACTTGGGCGATCGCATTCAAGGGTTCAGGAGACAGAATTCCTAAAGCCGTGCGTTCTTGTAGCCATATCACGATTTCTTGTGGTGTCATGGTGGCACATCCCCTCTCTGCACTGCTGCTGTATATAAGGAATTATCTCTTTGACAGGACACAAATGGAACTAAGTTTGAGGACTTTCATTAAGTTTATAATTGCGTTTGTAGGGGCACGGCATGCCGTATGCCGTGCACCTACCGGGGCGTATAGACTACTATATTGGAGTTTGAACAAGGGCAATAATAATGCGATCGCTCGGAAGCCGCCGCTTCCGCATCGCTATGCACAGCATTGAGCCGAGACATGTGTAAAAACCGGGAAGATAGTCTGAAAAAGCTTATCTGGACTAAATTACAGCGATTTTATATTCTGCCAACCGCAGAGTAAAGCATATACCCTGCACAAGCTCATAAAACTTGGACGTAACAGTCCATGTTGTAGTAGTTCGGCTAACCATTAGGAGTCTTTAACGTCAGTTTTACGAGTCGTGAAGCGTAAAGCCCCCGTACTTCAGTCGGGGGATATAAGCGAACGGGATGAATTTATTCATCCGTGATGCGGATCATTAATATACTCCAAGACTTTCTGTGTGCTGACCTTCCCA
>JAESFN010000186.1_pt1 | contig 86673 bp, 90 predicted proteins | sample 9269411 | NCBI WGS metagenome assembly JAESFN01 (sample SAMN14505399, study PRJNA617100) | algae metagenome | isolation source: Iphinoe sp. HA4291-MV1 and co-occurring heterotrophs from trail next to... | place: USA: Maunawili Falls, Hawaii | collected 2009-07-25
CGAGCGCAGTGTTCACCTTCAGGCCAGTAGCGAGACGCTCCTGCGTCTTGCCCATCTGGGCGGCGGTGGACTGGAGGCTCAGGAGGTTCGAGCGAACCGCCTTTGACAGGTTAACTTCCGGCATGGGTGGAATCCCTTCTGGCTAAATCGATAATCTCGTCCTGAGATTGATCGTGATCGTAGCCTCGGCCGGCTTAAGAATGGTTAACGAGACGCTTCCGAACGCAGTTAATTTTGTGTTCCATGACGGGCCGGTGTCACCCGCAAAGCCTTGGATATCCTGAAGAAAACGGCGATCCGGCAACTCTTGCCGAGCATGTGCCAGATTGTGCCGAGTTAGGGAATCGGGGACGGCCGGCGCAGAATCGTGAGGGGTCAGACCAGCCGGTCGTGGAGGGCGAGCGAGCCCTGCGCCGGCAGGTCGGCGCTCCCCAGGCGCAGGATGATCTCGCGGTCGCTGGTCGGCTTAGGCGGTAGCTGGCCGGAGAGCAGCGCCGCGGCAAAGGCCGAGCCCGGAGGCGGCGGCGGCGCGGGTAGCGGCGGCAACAGCTCGGCGGCGCTACTCTGCGGGGGAGGCGGCGGCGGGCTGTCCGGCTGGTCCGACCCATGCCGGGAATCGCCGAGCAGCGACCGGGATCTGTAATCCCCGACTGCTCCGAGTCCCATCCTGATCGGTTCGGGCGCTATTCTGGCGCTCATGACCGGCATTCCCAATTGCCACTTAGCGGACAACCATGCCGGTCCAGGCTTTCACCCCGCTTTCGCGGTTCGGCGCAATTTGCCGAAAACTGTACGGATCAGAGCGCGCGGTTGATCGAGACGCCGCTGGCGGCCTGCGGCGGCTGGCCGGCGATCTCGCCGTTGGCGCCGTAGGTCTTGGGCCGGGCCTTGGCGCTTATCGCCTTGGCAACGTCGGTCAGCAATTCCTCGGTGACCGAGCGGGCGGTGGCGATGACGCGGAGGTTTTCCGCCATCTGGGTCGCCAGCCGATCATGTCCGCCGAGCAGCGCGTCGACCAGCTGCGGCGCTTCGCTGCGCAGCCGGGCGCCCTGGCGCTGTACCGAGCGGGCAAAGCCCATGTAGTCCTGCGCCAGCCGGGTCTTTTCGGCGGTCAGCTGGCCGGCGTCCTTGGCGCGGCCGGCGCGGAGCAGGGTGGTCTCCTGGTTCAGCACCACGACGAGATTCTCGAGCGTTTCCATGGCGAGCCCGCAGAGCTCGGCGGCCGGGAGAGAGTCGAGGGCCGCGAGGCGTTCGGCAGCAGCATTCATCATTTCAGCGCTCCGCTGGTTTTTGTCGTTGAGATGGAATTCTGGGCGGCTTCCTGAGCCGCGATCAGGTCGGGCAGCAGCGCATCGGCGAGGCCGACACCGCCCGAGCGGGCCAGCACGTCGGCCATCTGTTCGGCCTGCATGCCGCGCCATGTCTCCTCGGCAAAGCCGCCGCCCATGGCGCTCTCGTCGGTCTTCAGCGAGGAGAACATCTCCTTCATCAAGGTGTTGAGGAAAACGCCCTCAAGATCCTTTGCCTGCTCACGAAGATGCCCAACCTGGGCAGGTGACAGCGTAGTCGGCTTGTTGATGCCGGCGTAGCCGAGGCCGGAAGCAGAACTCAGCATCACAGCACCTCGATTTCGGCCTGCAGCGCGCCGGAGGCCTTCACTGCCTGGAGGATGGCAATCAGGTCGCGCGGGCTGATCCCCAGCGCATTGAGGCCATCGACCAGCTGCTGCAGGCTCACCGACTCCGGCACGACCGCGAGCTTGGTCTCGCTGGTGTTGACCGAGAGATCGGTGCGCGGCTCGACCGCGGTCTGGCCGAGGCTCAGCGGGTTGGGCTGCACCACGGTCGGGCTCTCGGCGATGGTGACCGTGAGGTTCGACTGGGCGACGGCGACGGTCGAGACCCGCACGTCCTTGCCCATGACGATGATGCCCGAGTTCTCGTCGATGACGATCTTGGCCGGCAGGTCGGTCTCGATCACCAACTGTTCGATGTCGGTCAGGAGGTCGACAATGTTGCCGTTGAAGTTGCGCGGCAGGTTCAGCCGGATGGTCGCCGGATCCTCCGGCGTGGCGCAGGGGACGCCGATGAAGTCGTTGATGGCCAGCGCGATGCGGCGCGAGGTGGTGAGATCGGGGTTGCGGAGCGCCAGGCGCAACGAGCGCTGGGCGCCGAGTACGAAGCCGATCTCGCGTTCGATCAGGCCGCCCGAGGAGATGCGGCCGGTGGTGGGAACGCCCGAGACCACCGAAGCGGCGTCGCCTTCGGCCGAGAAGCCGTTAATGGTCACCGAGCCCTGGGCGATGGCGTAGACCTCGCCGTCGGCGCCGAGCAGCGGGGTGACGAGCAGGGTGCCGCCCTGCAGGCTCTTGGCGTCGCCGAGCGAGGCGACGTTGACGTCGAGCCGCGAGCCCTGGGTGGAGAAGGCCGAGAGGTTCGCGGTGACCATCACCGCGGCGACGTTGCCGGTGCGCATGTTCTCGCCGCGGGTGTTGACACCCAGCCGCTCGAGCATGGCCTGCAGGCTCTGCTTGGTGAAGGGCGAGTTGCTCAAGCCGTCGCCAGTGCCGTTGAGGCCCACCACCAGGCCGTAACCGACCAGTTGGTTGTCGCGGACGCCCTCGATGTTGACGACATCCTTGATGCGGGCCGCGGCGGCGTAGGTAACGGTCGGCTGCGGCAGCAGCAGCAGGGCGGTCATGAGGCCGAGCAGTGCGCGCTTGAGGTTGAGTTTGGCCATCTGGCAGTCCCCGGAGTGCGGCACATCCCCATGCGCCGTGATTGCCAGAGGTGTTGCGAGAACCGTGCCAAACTCACCAAGTGTTTGATTTTGCTACATATGGTTGATCGGGCGATTGGCGGAGGCGGCGACGATCGGCAACTCCTGCCGGGCGCATTAACGTTTGCTTAACCGGTGGCGGCAGATTTTGCCGGGCAGTGGTCAGGGCAGGTGAGTCCGGTGCGGATCGAGAACAATGCGCGGGTAGGCAATGTGGCGGGGCGCTCTGCGGCCGGCCGCAGCTCGTCCGGCGCGGCGTTCGAGATCGGGCAGGGGCCGCAGGCCCAGGAAGCGCGGCCGACCGCGACGATCGCCGCCGCCACCTCGCTCGATGCATTGCTGGCGTTGCAGGCGGTCGAAGATCCGCTGCTGAAGCGCAAGAAGGTGGTGCGCCGCGGCAACCAGCTGATCGATACGCTCGAGGGCCTGCGCGGCGACCTGCTGGTCGGCCGGATGGCCGAGGGGCGCCTCAACCAGCTCATGGCTGTGTTGAGCCAGGCGCGGGAGCAGAGTGATCCCGGTTTGGACGCGTTGCTCGACGATATCGAGCTGCGCGCCCGGGTTGAGCTGGCCAAGCGCGGACTGTACCCCGCCTGACACAGTCGGCAACTGTCCACTCACGTATTAATCACCAAGCTTTTGAAAGCTTGCGAAGCATGCCCTTGCGCCACTATAAGGCCCGCCATTAGGGGCGTTTTGGAATCGAGTCAGAATGTCGACTGAAGTTCTTGAATACCGACCTACTCAGGACGAACCGTTTATGAACCCGCGGCAGCGGGAGTACTTCCGGCAGAAGCTGGAGCGGTGGAAGAGCGAGATACTCGCCGAAAGCCGCGAAACGCTTGAGAACCTGCAGGAAGAAAGCCAGAACCATCCGGACATGGCCGACCGCGCCTCCTCGGAGAGCGATCGGGCCCTGGAGCTTCGTACCCGCGATCGGCAGCGCAAGCTGATTTCAAAGATCGATGCGGCGCTCAAGCGGATCGAGGACGGCACCTACGGCTACTGCGAAGAAACCGGCGACCCGATCGGGATCGCCCGGCTCGACGCCCGGCCGATCGCCACGCTCTCCCTGGAAGCCCAGGAAATGCACGAGCGGCGCGAGAAGGTGTACCGCGACGAATAACAAGAAGGCCCGCAGCGATGCGGGCCTTGTTTGTTTCCTGGGTATGCGCACATCCGGCTGCAGCCGCTTCTAGCGGCCCGGCAGCATGGCGAGCTTGGCCGCGACCAGCCTGGCCACGAACGTGAACGGCACGCCCCTGACGTTCGGCATGTCCTGGGGCACCGCGACGCCTGCCGGCACGAACTTGGTCTGGATCCGCATCTCCAGCGGTGGCGCATCGGCGATGCGGTCGCGATAGACCGGCGTCCAGTGCAGGATCGGATCGAGCCGCGCCAGCATGGCCGAGTTACAGCACCTGGCGACCATGCGGTTCGTCGTCGACTCCGGCTTGAGCTTGTAGCCCGCCAGTAGCTCCTCGCCCCTGGTGCATTTGAGGCGATCGTTGCGATAGAGCGCGTAGGGCGTGCCGTGGCCGGCATCGAGGATTGCCGGTGCGCCCGGCAGTGCTTCGATCATGCTCGAGCCGGCCTGGCAGTCGTCGCAATGGCAGGCGACGCTGATCACCGGTTTACCGGTCAGCTCGACCTCGACATTGCCGCAGGCGCAGCGGGCGACATGCGTTGTCGTTCCGGTCATCGCGGCGATTTCCCGTAGGCGGCGAGGAACACCCGTACGCCGGCCTCGGCATTGCGGCGCAGCTCCGCGGCGGAGGGAATGGCAGCATCCCCGAGCAGCATCGCCTGGTTCAGCGGGGCCGACATGATCAGCCAGTTGAAGTGCTCGGCTGCGGTAGCGGGGTCATCGATCTGCAGCAGGCCGCGCCCGGCGAGGTTCTCGAACACCGCCGCCAGCATCTTCATGGCGCGCGCCGGACCGCGCTCGTAGAGCACGCGGGCGAGCTCGGGGAAGCGGGTCACTTCGCCGATCACCAGCCGGCGGAGCTGCATGATGCGCGGGGTGAGCACCACCGTCAGCTGCCGCAGGGCGTATTCGACCAGGTAATCCGCGAGGTCCTCGTCCTGGCCGAGTTGCGCGACATCGTTGTGCACGGTGTCACCAGCACCGGTGGTCATGCCGCCGACGATTTCGATGAACAGCGCCTCCTTCGACGAGAAGTGCTTGTAGACGGTCTGCTTGGATACGGCGGAGAGGGCGGCGATCTCGTCCATGTTGGTGCCGAGGTAGCCGCTCTTGAGGAACACCTCCGTCGCTGCGTCGAGGATGGCCCGGCGTTTTCGCGCCGAGCGGCCATCGCCCTCAGCGTCCGGGTTTTCGTTCACTTCAGACCCCATCGACCTGCCACTTCCAAAATCATCCACAGCCCTGATTGACACCACAGTACTGGACAGTCTAGTTTCTGACAACCGACAAGAACTGGACGGTCCAGTTCTGATCGAGTCCGGCGGCAACTGCCGTCACGAGAAGCTGGGAGAGTTGGAATGCCGAACCGAAGCCTCGTGCTGGCTGCCATGGTGGTTGGGGCGCTTGCCCTGCCGATCCCGGGCACGCTGGCGGAAACCGCAACGCAATCGCCCGAAAATCAGACCGCAGGAGACGTTTCGATGACCAGTGCCAGCAAGCCAGCCACCCTCAAGGTTCCCGGCGCGACGCTCTACTACGAGGTGCTGGGCAGCGGCCCGACGCTGCTGATCATCCCCGGCGGTCCGCAGGATGCGGGCGTGTTCGCCGAGCTGTCGCAACGGCTGTCCGATCGCTACACGGTGGTCACCTACGATCCGCGCGGCAACTCGCGCTCGACCTTCGACGGCGATATCAAGCCGCTGCTGATGGACGAGCAGGCCGATGATGCCGCGGCGCTGATCAAAGCGGTGGGCGACGGGCCGGCCTATGTGTTCGGCACCAGTGGTGGCGCGCAGATCGGGCTCAACCTCGCGGCCCGACATCCGGACCTGGTCAAGGCGCTGGTGGCGCACGAGCCGCCCTCGATGATGCTGATGGATGAGCCGAGCGAAGCCGTCGCCGCCGACAAGGCGCTGTACGACACGTACGTCAAGGACGGCGTCGACGCGGCGATGGGGATGTTCTTCTCGATGCATGGGCTCGATGAGGGCGCCGACGCAGCCGAAGCGCCGCCGGAGTTCGAGATGCCGCCCGAAGAGGCCGCGACCTTCGCCCGGGTCAGCGGCAATTTCGAATACTGGCTGGCGCACGGCATGATGCCGCTGTCGCTCTACGTGCCGGACGTGGCGACGCTGAAGGCTGGCAGCCGGAAGGTCGTCGTCGCCATCGGCGAGGCCTCGGCCGGCCAGCCGATCGAGGCGATGAGCCTGGCGCTGACCAAGAAGCTCGGCATCCAGCCGACGCCGTTCCCGGGCGATCATATGGGCTTCGGGCCGCAGGCGGCGGAGTTCGCCGAGGCACTGAACGCCGCGTTCACCAACTGACGGGAGGGACGACGATGCACATCCAGTTCGCCGAGCTGCCGGTGTTCGACCAGGACCGGGCCATCGCCTTCTATGTCGACAAGCTCGGCTGCGAGGTCGCCGCCGATGCGCCGATGGGCGGAGACGGGTGGCGCTGGGTGGAGGTGAAGTTCCCCGGCGCCCGCACGGCGCTGCATTTCCTCCGCCGCCCCGACGATGCGCCATCCGCCGAGCCGGTGCTGGTTCTGGTTGACGCCGACGTGGTGAGAACGATCGAGCGGCTCCGCGACAGGGGCGTCGAGATCATCACCGAGCCGGGCGAAGCGCCGTGGCAGCCGGGCCGGATTGTCGCGGAGTTCCGCGACAGCGAGGGCAACCGGATGGTGATTGGCAGCCACTGAACGGCTAGGCCGCCGCCTCGCGGCTGTCGTCGAGCGCGCCGACCATGTACTGCACCAGTTCGGTGGCATTGGTGTCGCCGGTGCGCTTCTCGGTGACCTTGCGGCCGCGATGCATCACCACGATGCGGTCGGCTACGGCGAACACGTCCGGCATGGTGTGGGTGATAAGGATCACCGGCACGCCCTGGTCGCGCAGACGGCGGATCAGTTCCAGCACCTTCTGCTGCTCGGGCACGCCCAGGTTGTTGGTCGGCTCGTCCATGATCATCAGCCGCGCCTTCCAGTAGATGGCGCGGGCGATGGCGACGGCCTGCCGCTGGCCACCGGAGAGGCTCTCGATCGGCTGGGTCAGGCTGGGGAACTGGATGTCGAGCGTCGCGAGGCTCTGCTCGGCTTCCGCCAGCATCCGCTTGTCGTTGAGCGTGTTGATGAGCCCGCCGAGATAGCGGTGCTTCACCTCGCGGCCGAGGAAGATGTTGGCGGGGACGTCGAGATTGTTGGCCAGCGCCAGGTCCTGGTAGATTGTCTCGATGCCGGCGCTGCGGGCGTCGATTGGCTTGGGGAAGCTCACCGGCTTGCCCTCGAAGCGGATCTCGCCTTCGTCGGGCAGGTGGACGCCCGAGACGCATTTGATCAGCGTCGACTTGCCGGCGCCGTTGTCGCCGAGCAGCGCCACCACCTCGCCGGGGTTGATGTCGAGGCTCACATCGTTGACGGCGGTGAGGCCGCCGAAGCGCTTCACCAGGTTGCGGATCGACAGCACGGGCTCGCTCATGATCCCCTCCCGCGGCGGCCGAGGATCAAATCGCGCGACTGGTCGATCAGCACCGCGATGATCACCACCGCGCCGACGACGATGAATTGCCAGAACGCCTGCACGTTCATCATCACCAGCCCGGTGGTCAGCACCGCGATGATCAGCGCGCCGATCACTGTGCCGATGATCGAACCGGCGCCGCCGAACAGACTGACGCCGCCGATGATCACCGCGGCGATGGAACTTAGCAGCAGCGGGTCGCCGATCACTGCCGAACCGGCGGTGAAGCGCAGGGTCGAGAGGAACCCGGCGATGCCAGCGGTCACCGAGCTCAGCATGTAGAGCTTGACGATGTGGCGATCGACCGGGATGCCGGTGCGGAGCGCGGCCTGCATGTTGCCGCCGATGGCGTAGGTGTGCCGGCCGAACTGGGTGCGGTTGAGGATGAACATACAGATGATCACGACGATGGCGGTGATCACCACCGGCCAGGTGAAGATGCGGTCCATCTGGCGCAGCATGGCACCGGTGACGTCGGGGCGGAAGAAGGCATAGAAGCCACCGCCTTCGCCGTTGACGACGTAAAACAGCGATTCATTGCCGTAGTCGCGGATGTCGGCGGGGAGGCCAATCACGGTGGTGTTCTCGGAGAACAGCAGCGCCATGCCGCGGACGATGAACGATGAGCCGAGCGTCACGATGAAGGCGGGCACCTTGAGCTTGGCGATGATCAGGCCGTTGACCAGCCCGACGCCGGCCGAGGCGGCGACCGCGGCGAGGAAGCCGAGCGTCGCGGCGAGAAACAGCGGCGCGCCGGCGTTGAACGAGGCGCGGATGGCATGCGCGGAGACCACCGAGGCGAGGCTCATCACCCAGCCGACGCTGAGATCGATGCCGGCCGAGATGATCACGAAGGTCTGCCCCAGCCCCAGCAGCAACACCGGGGTGATGGCGACGAGGATGTTCATCGCGTTGCGCAGCGTGAGGAAGGTGGCGCCACCCGCCAGCGGCACCGCGATGATGAAGAAGGCGATCAGCAGCCCGAGGAAGACCCAGGCCCACAGTCGGCTGGCGAGCAGGACGAGACGCTTGTTCGGCGGGAGCCGGGGCTCCGCGGCGGATGCGGCTTTGCTGTCGGTCACGGCTGCCCCGGCATGGTGAGAGACGGCGGGAGCCGGAGGCGCTGGGCCTCCGGCTGACTAGGATGCTAGGTCAGTTGCCGACCTTGTAGATGAAGCGCGAGTAGTTCGGATCGGCGACATTGTCCTTGTCGATGATCGCGAAGCCGGTCTCGACGCGGCGCGGCAGGCTGGTGACGCCGGCATGGTCGGCCACGGCGAACTGTACCGCCATGTAGCCCATGTCGAACGGCTTCTGCGCCAGCACCAGCGACACCACGCCCTTGCCCATCAGTTCGATGGCTTCGGCCGTCGCGTCGTAGGCCACGACCTGCACATGGCCGCCGAGGCCGGCATTGACCACCGCGTTACCGGCGCCACCGGCGCTGAACACGTTGGTGCCGAACACGCCGGCGAGGTCGGGGTTCTGCTCGATCACCGCGGCGGTCTGTTGGGCGGCCTTGTTCTGGTCATCGAGGTTGTAGTCGGGGCCCAGCACCTTGATGTCGGGGAACTCGGCCGCCATCACTTCCTTGAAGCCCTGTTCGCGGCCTTCGACCGACGAGACGTTGGGGTTGGTGGAGTTGATGTAGACCGTGCCCTTGCCGCCGATCGACTTGGCGAGGCCGCGGGCCGAGATGCGCCCGCCCTCGACGTTGTCCGAGCCGATATAGCTGATCGGGAACGTCACCGGGCCGTTGGCGTAGTCGCCGTCGCCGAGGAAGGTGTCGACGGTGATGATCTTGATGCCGGCATCGAGCGCTGCCTGCAGCGGGGCGACCATCTGGTCCTTATCGGTCGGCGCGGTGATGATGTAGTTGAGGTCGCCGCGCGCCACCAGCGCATCGAGGATCGGGGTCTGCGCCTCGACACCCCAGGTCGGCGGCACCTGGGTCACGACTTCGACGCCGAGATCCTTGGCCGCGGCTTCGACGCCCAGTTGCATCACCTGGTAGAACGGGTCCACGACGCCCGGCAGGAAGCCGATCTTGATATCGGCGGCCGAGACGACGGCGGTTGAGAGTAGAAGCGTGCCCAACAGGGCAGCAGTCATAGTCGACGCACGACGCATCGCAGTCCTCCCCTCGATTGTTATGGCCCGGCGGCTCCTTCGAACTCCTCCGCCGGATCACTGACGATAGGCCCGCGCCAGTGCATTTGTAAACTGGGCGGATATATTCAAACCGCGCTAGTGCAACACGATTTCGCGCTCGATGCCGATCGCCTCGAGGAAGTCGCGGTCGTGGCTGACCACCAGCAGCGCGCCATCGTAGGCGCTGAGCCCGGCCTCCACCGCCTCGATGGCGCGGATGTCGAGATGGTTGGTCGGCTCGTCGAGGATCAGCAGTTCCGGCGGCCGCCCGCTGCCGATGGTGCAGGCGAGGCCGGCGCGCAGCATTTCGCCGCCGCTCAGCTGCCCGACCGGCTTCAGCGCTGCATCGGCGCGGAACATGAAACGGGCGAGGGCGGCGCGTGCCGTGGTCTCGGCATCATCCGGATTGAGCCGCAGGTAGTTCTCGCGAATGGTCTGGCTTGGGTCGAGCAGGCTGACCTCCTGGTCGAGCAGCGCGTGGCGCCTGGCAATGCGGACCGCTCCGCTGGTGGGGGCGAGCGCGCCGGTGATCAGCCGGAGCAGGGTGGTCTTGCCGGAGCCGTTCGGTCCGGTGATCGCCACGCGCTCCGGTCCGGTGATGGCGAGGCTGAGGTTGCGGATCACCGGGTGGTCGGGCACCGGGCCGCCGGTGAGCCGGTCGAGCTGCAGGACCGTGGTGCCATTCGACAGGCCGCTCGGCTCGAGCTTCACCGCCATGGGCTGCAACACCTCGATCTCCGCCCGGGCGGCGGCGAGGGCGGTGTTGGCGCTGGCGCGGCGGCGTTCGCTGAGCTTCGCCTGCTCGCCGCTGGTGTTTTCGGCGTTCATTTTCATGCCGCCGAGGAGGATGCGCGGGATGTCGCCTTTTGCTGCCTTGCGGGCGCCGGCGCCGTCTTTCTTGGCTTTCCGCTCGCGCATCAGCTGCGTTTTCTTGTCGAGCTCGTCGAGCGTGCGCTCGGCGCTCGCGAGGCCTTGTTCGGCCGCCGCCAGTTCCAGCGCCTTGCGCTCCTGGTAGAGGTCCCAGTTGCCGCCATAGGTGCGGGCGCCGATCGTGGTGAGCTCGACGATGGCGTCCATCTCGCGCAGCAAGGCGCGGTCGTGGCTGACGACGATAGCGCCGCCACGCCAGCGCTTCAGCAGGTCGACCACCGCGGCACGACCGTCGCGGTCGAGATTGTTGGTGGGCTCGTCGAGCAGCAGCATGTCCGGTTGCTCCAACAGCAGCGCCGCCAGTGACAGCCGGGTGCGCTGGCCGCCGCTGAGCGTCGCGATCGGCCGGTTGAGGGCGAGCGGCGGCAGGCCGACATCGGCGATGGCGGTCTCGATGTGCGAAGGCAGTAGCCAGTCGGCCTCCTCCGCGTCCTCGACCGATCCGGTGCCGGCTTCCAGCCGGTCGAGCATTGCCAGTTGCGCGGCAACGCCGAGCGCTTCGGCAACATTCGCATCGGACCGCTGCACAGTCTGGCGCAACACGCCCAGCGTGCCGGAGACCACGATCTCGCCGCTACTGGGCGCGAGTTCGCCAAGCAGCAGCTTGAGAAGCGTGGTCTTGCCGGTGCCGTTGCGGCCGATCAGGCCGGTACGGACGGGACCGAACGAGAGGTCGAGGTCTGAGAAGAGGGCGACGCCGTTAGGCGTCTTGTAGCTTACCGCTTTGAGCGAAATAGAACCGGGCATGGTTGGACTCCGGGTGACGGATCAGGGTGGTTTGATCGGTCATGCGGATATCCATGGGGACCTGCCGGTTGGTGCTGCGGATGCCGGGAAAATAGGGAGGTTCGCCCGGATGTCAACCGTGGAAGGGCGGATCACAAGCCCGCGAGGGCGGTAACCGACGCCGCCCGGCCGGCGAATAGCCGGTGTAAGCGGACGAGCATGCGCGCTCGCCTTGACCACCGGAGCATCACCATGAGCCTGCCCAGACGCCTCGCCCTCGGACTGCTGACGCTGCTGCCTGCGATAGGCGGCCAAGCCTTCGCGGCCGGGCCGCCGCCCTCCGCCGTGGTCGAGCTGTTCACCAGCCAAGGCTGCTCGTCGTGCCCGCCGGCCAATGCCAACCTGATCGAGCTCAGCCGCCAACCTGGCGTGCTCGTCCTCAGCTTCGCGGTGACCTACTGGGACTACCTCGGCTGGAAGGACAGTTTCGGCAAGGAGGAGTTCACCGACCGCCAGCGCATCTACGAGCCGCCGCTCAAGCAGCAGGGCCCGTACACGCCGCAGATGGTGGTCAATGGCCGCGCCACGGTCGTCGGCAACAATCTCGGTCAGGTGCAGCAGCTGATCGCCTCCACCCCGGCGCCCGCCGGACCTTCGGTGTCGCTGTCGGGTAGCGGGGTGCAGATCGGCAAGGGTGAGGCTCCATCCACCGGTGCCGACATCTGGCTGGTGCGCTACGACCCCAACGTCGTGGAGGTCCCGGTTGGCCGCGGCGAGAACACCGGACGGACGCTGCCGCACACGCATGTGGTCCACGGTCTCGAGCGGCTGGGCATCTGGAGCGGATCCGAACTGACATTGGATTTTCCGCCAGCGGCGGATGGGTTGCGCAGCGCGGTGCTGGTGCAGGAAATGAACGGCGGCCCGATCCTCGGTGTCGCGACGGACTGAGCCTCAGGGTGGATCGATGGTGCGGTTCGCGGCAATGGCTGCGAACCAGTTGGGCGGCCGCTCGATCATGCGGCGGACCACCGGGCGCTCGGGACCCTGGTGCAGGTTGCGGAGCTGTTCGCCGATCACCTCGTCGGCGTGGGTAAGGCGCTGGTTGTGGCGAGCGTACTCGGTCCAGGTCGGGCTCTTGTAGCTCTCGACCCACACGTCGGTCTCGCTGAGATCGCGGCGCAGCACCCATTCGCGGGCGCCGTCGCGCATCCGCACGCGCTTGCGGTCAGCCATGACGCGCAGGAACTCGCGCACGTCCTGAGGGCGGATCTTGTACTCGATGCTGATGACGATCGGGCCGGAGCGCGGCTCGATCGGCAGGCTGATCTGCGGCTCCTGCCAGCGGTTGGCCGGATCGAGGTCGAGCATCACCCGCGGCGGGATCGACAGCAGGAGGCCGACGCCGGCGCCGACCACCAGTGCGATCGCCGAAGCGACCAGCGCATTGCTGACGCCGAACTCTTCGCCGGCGAGACCCCACAGCCAGCTGCCGGCGGCGAGCCCGGCGAAGGTCGCGGTCTGGTAGAGCGACAGTGACCGACCCACAACCCAGCGTGGGGTGGAGAGCTGCACGGTGACGTTGAACAGGGTCAGCGCCAGCACCCAGCAGGCGCCGCCGAGCAGCAATGCGACGCCCGTCAACCAGGGCGACGGGCTCAGGCCCGTGACCGCGGCGCAGGTGGCAAAGCCGAGGAAAGCGAGGCGGACGATGGCCTCGCTGGAAAACTGCTCGGCCAGCCGCGCGCTGATCAGCGCTCCACCGACTGCGCCAAGGCCGAAGGCGCCTAGCAGCAGGCCGTAGACCAGCGGTCCGCCGCCGGGGATCTGGCTCGCCACCACCGGCAGCAGCGCCAGCACCGAACTGGCGGTGAGGCTGAAGATGAAGCTCCGCACCAGCACTTTGCCGAGCTGCGGCGACAGCGCCATGTAGCGAATGCCGGCGAACATCGCGGCGCCCACCGCCTCGCGCGGCAGGCCGGCCGGGGCAGGAGCCGGCTTCCAGCGCAGCAGCACGGCGATCAGCCCGAGATAGCTCACGAGGTTCACCGCGAACGCCGCAGCAGCGCCCGCCACGGCGACGATAATGCCGCCCACGGCTGGTCCGAGGCTACGCGACAGGTTGAAGCCGATGGAGTTGAGCGCCACCGCCGAGCCGACGCTGGAGCGCGGCACGAGATCGCCGACCGAGGCCTGCCACGAAGGGTTGTTCAGCGCCGTGCCGCAGCCGATCAGGAAGGTGAAGGTCAGCAGCAGCCATGGGGTGATCAGTCCCATGAGGGCGGTGATGGTCAGCAGCGCCGAGATCGCCAGCATGAAGAACTGCGCCACCAGCATCACCCGGCGGCGCGGAAAGTTGTCGGCGATGGCGCCACCGAGCAGCGAGAACAGCATGATCGGCAGCGATGTCGAGGCCTGCACCAGCGCCACGAGGTCGACCGAGTTGGTCAGCGCCGTCATCATCCAGGCCGCGCCGACGCCCTGGATCAGGGCGCCGAAGCTCGAGACGAGGTTGGCAACCCAGATGCTGCGGAACGTTCCGTGCTGCAGTGGCTGTAGGACCGATGGTCGATCCTTGGCCATGGCTTACCCCCGATCAGCTCAGGTAGCGGCGCGTCAGGTGCTCCTGGAAGTGCTTCGAGTTCAGCTTCTCGCCGGTGGCGCGCTGCAGCAGGTCCGGGGTCGAGTACTTGCTCGCCTGGCTCCAGATGTTCTCGCGCCGCCAGTCGTTGATGCCGACGAAGCGGCCGTTACGCATGTCCTTGCGGGCCTTGGGCTGGTCGCGCTCGATAGCGCTCCACAGCTGCGCCGCGATGATGGCGCCCAGCGTGTAGCTCGGGAAATAGCCGATTGCGCCCGACGGCCAGTGCACGTCCTGCATCGGGCCGTCCTTCATGTTGTCGATGGTCGAGAGGCCCAGGTAATCGCGCATCTTCGCGTCCCAGGCTTCCGGCACGTCCTTGGGCGCCAGCTTGCCGCTGATCAGGTCCTGCTCCAGTTCGAAGCGGAGGATGACGTGCAGCGGGTAGGTCGCCTCGTCGGCATCGACGCGGATCAGGCCGCGCTCAATGAAATGCACATGCGCAAGCACGTCCTCTAGGTCCCAGCCGGCAATGGCTTCGGGCCCAAGCTTTTCGCGCACATGCGGCATGGCCCATTCCCAGAATTCGGGCGAGCGGGCGATCTGCTTTTCGACGAACAGGCTCTGGCTCTCATGCATGGCCATGCCGCGCGCCCGGCCGACTGGCCAGTGCGTCCACTCCTTGGGCAGCCCCTGCTCGTAGAGGCCGTGGCCCGTCTCGTGCAGGATGCCCATCAGCGAGGTGAGGAACTCGCCTTCGGTGTAGCGGGTGGTCATGCGGATGTCGGTGGGCACGCCGCCGCAGAACGGGTGGTGCGAGACGTCGAGCCGCCCGTGCTCGAAGTCGAAGCCGACGGCCTCCATCATAACGAGGCCCAGCGCCTTCTGCTTTTCGATCGCGAAGGGGGCATTGAGCGGCTTCAGCGGGCGCTTGCCCAGCTTTTCTTCCTGGTGCGCGAGGGCCGCCGGAACAAAATCCTTGAGGAAGGTCTTGAGGTCGTTGAGCACCGGCGCAACGTCGGCGACGCGGTTGCCGGGGTCGTACTGCTCCATCAGCGCGTCGTAGGGCGACAGGCCCAGCACGTCGGCGCGGAGCTGCGCCTCCTCGCGAGCCGTGGCGACCAGCCCCTCGAATGCCGGCAGGAAGCCGGCCCAGTCGCCGGTCGGACGCAACTCGCGCCACAGCTGCTCGGCGCGGATACGGGCGTTCACCTGCTTGCGCACGAAGTCGGCCGAGAGGCAGGTCATGTTGGTGTGGACGCGGCGGAACTCGCGGATGGCGAGCTTCTGCATCTCGTCGAGCGGCTCGGCCTCCGCGTCGCCCAGCCAGTCGCCGACTTCGGGCGCCGTGGCCATCTCGTGGTACATGCCGGCCAGCATCGACATGGTCTCGGCGCGCTTTTCGCCGCCACCCACCGGCATCATCACCGCTTCGTCGACGCCCAGCATCGACTGCGCATGCTCGATGGCTTCGAGCTTGCGGCTCAGGGCATCGAGTTTGGAGAAGGCGGAATTGGGAGTGGCCATGTCGCGATCCTGAACTAAGGGCCGACTTGCGTAACGCCATTCCCGGTCAATGTCATCCCCGCCACGTGAGCGGCTTCGCTCGTCCTTACCAGCCTGTTTCCAAAGGCCAAGTGCGAGCGCGACGACAAGCGTCGCAGCGCCCGCACCAATGCTCAGAGCGCGGCGCGGCAGACCACATTCACCTGGTAGGCGGTGTTGTGGTGGTGGAATTCGCTCCCCTTGGGCGAGTCGTGGTTGCCCTTCTTGTTGTTGGCCTTGGAGTCGGCGTACGCGCCGAACGCGACGAATGCCAGGGCGGTGGTCTTACGGTCGTTCGACAGCACCTGGGCCTTGGTCATGCCCTCGGAGATCTTCTGCTTCATCAGGTTGTCGCAGGCGGTCTTGGGAGTGGTCGCCCAGGACAGGCTGCCGGGCTTGGCATGGACTTCGAGGCTCTTGCCGTAGACGTCCCAGCCCTCCGACCGGCCGACATCCTTCATGAACAGGCTGTTGCTCTTGCCGATGCCGAAAACCTGGACCTTCCAGACGCGGTTCTGGCCGGCGGCCTTGGCGAAGACGCGGACCAGGTACTTGTGGGCCTTCTGCTCGGAGCCGGTGTAGCCCGAGGACCGGGCATCGACATAGATCGGCACCATGTCGATGCCTTCGGCGACGATGTCGACCTTGGCCATGTTGCTTCCGGCAAGCGCCGGAGTGGTTGCCACGAGCGGCGCTGCCACTGCCAGCACTAGCGGCAGGGAGAGCAGCGCCATGCGGCGCATAAGGGTGGTGACGTGCATCGTAGTGACTTTCATTAGCGTGAAATGAGGCTGGCAAAATCGTGCGCCGCGTCGCCTAAACCGCCTCTGAACTCGCCGTTCACGTCGCCAAGCCATTGGCCGTAAATGGGGAAAGGGCGCAGCCGGGGAGACTGCGCCCTCTGGGGCGGGTTCCGTTCTGGAACCGGCCGAGGCTGACGGCACCAATGGGGGATTGTGTCGCCAGCGATGGGGAGAAGGGGATGGAGGAGGCGCCGCTGGCGCCTGCTCCTGGGGTTAGAAGGGGAGGATCGCGTCGGCGATCTGCTGGCCGTAGCGGGGCTGCTGGACCTGGGTGATCTGGCCGCGGCCGCCGTAGGAGATGCGGGCTTCGGCGATCTTGGACGAAGGGATGGTGTTGTCGGCGTGGATGTCCTCGGGGCGGACGATGCCGGCGACGATCAGTTCGCGGACTTCGAAGTTTACCCGCACTTCCTGCCGGCCCTCGATCACCAGGTTGCCGTTGGGCAGCACCTGCACGACGACCGCCGCGACCTGGGTGGCGAGGCTTTCCTTGCGGTTCACAGAGCCCGAACCGCCATCGGCCATGTCGCCCGAGGTGGTGAGCTTGCCCGAGGCCTGCACGTCGGCCAGCGGTACCTTGCCGCCGAAAATCGAGCCCAGCACACCGCCGACACTGCCCGACGAGGTCGACGTCCGCTCGCGGTCGGTGGTGTTCTGCATCTTGGCGCTGTCGTCGATGGTGACCATCACCGTCAGGATGTCGCCGATCTTGTGGGCGCGCTGGTCCTTGAAGAAGCCGCGGGCCTCGTTCGAGAACAGTGAGTTGGGCTGGTACGAGGCGACCACCGGCTCCGGCATCGGCATCTGCACCGGGCGATAACCGGCCTGGGCGGTGGGATCGGCGATGGCGGTCAGCTTCGGCTGCTCGCCGACCGAGGCTAGCTGGTCGAGGGTCGAGCAGCCGGCGAGGAGGGCGGTGAGCGCGAGGGCGGCGAAGAGTTTCATCGGGTTCATTTCGTTTGTCCTTTCGCCCATCACAGCCCGGCGACCTGAAGCTTTGCGGCGGCGGTGGTGATCTCCACCGCGCCGTTGGCGGTCGCGACGCCGTTGAGGATCTTTCGCGTAACAGTGTTCATCACCTGCACCGGCTGGCCGGCTGCGGCGTCGCCGAGCGACTGGCCGACAACGGTCAGCGTCATCGGGCCGGTGCGGAGCAGCACGGTGACCTGAGTATTGCGGCGTACCGCCAGCGGCTCCGTGACGTCGGCGGCCTTCAGCATGACGCCCGCGCGGGAGTTGCGGCGGAGCTGCTTGCCTACGAGGTCATCGAGGTTCTCGACACCGGACTGGTCGGCGAAATCCAGCGAGACGCGCTTCATCTCGATGTCGGCGGGGGTCAGCACGGTGCCGGCCTTCAGCGAGGCGGCGAGGTGCGGGACCTCGACCAGCAGGTCGATGCTGCCCGAAACGTCCACCGGCAGTTCCATGCCGGCGACTTGGAAGCGGGCGGCGAAGCTGGCGACGCCCGGCTGGTAGCGCAGGGCGACCAGCGTCACCGGGGTCTCGACGGCTTCGGCGTTGTAGCTGAGCGCCGGGTTGTCGAAGCGGGTGTGGAGCTCTGCGCCGGCCGGGAGCAGGCCACGCACCGCGAGGTCATTGGAGATGAGGCCGGAGAGCGTGACCGTATCGACCACGGTGGCGCGGCGTTCGACGCGGACGCTGAGCAGGCCATCCTGCGTGTAGTCGGTGAGACCGGCCTTGGCTGCCGCGGCGCGCACCGCGTCGAGGCTGACGATGCCGGTGGTGCCCGGTTCGGGAGCACGGAACAGGGCGCGCTCGGCGAGCAGGCCGGCGTCCTCGAACATGTCGCCGATGGTGATGACCGGGTGGTTGACCGAGACTTCCGACTTGAGCGCTGGCGCCGCGAACGCGGTGGAGCTGGCGAGGAGGGAGAACAGGGCAGGGAGGATGAACTTGTGCATCTAGCTTCTCCCGATCAGCGCAGCTGGCTGGCCGACTGCATCATCTCGTCGGCGCCGGAGATGACGCGGGCGTTCATCTCGTAGGCGCGCTGAGCGGCAATCAGGTCGGCGATTTCGGTGACGGAGTTGACGTTGCTGGCTTCGAGATATTCCTGCAGCAGGTCGCCCATGCCGTCCTGGTTGGGCGTACCCACCTGGGCCGGACCGCTCGAGGCGGTCTCGACGAACAGGTTGTTGCCGGCCGAGGCGAGGCCCGCCTTGTTGACGAAGCGCGCCAGCTGCAACTGGCCGACGGTGGTCGGGGTGGTGTCCTTGTCGAGGAACACTTCGACCGTGCCGTCCGGGCTGATCGACACCGAGTTGGCGTTGCCCGGGATGGTGATGCCGGGCTGGATCTCGTAGCCGTCGACGTTGACCAGCTGGCCCTCGGGGCTGCGCTCGAACGAGCCGTCACGGGTGTAGCCGGTGCGGCCGTCGGGCATCTGCACCACGAAGAAGCCTTCGCCGCGGATGGCGACGTCGAGTTCCTTCTCGGTCGGAGCGACAGTGCCCTGGCTCATGATGCGTGGCGTCGCCGCCGTACGGACGCCCGAGCCGACCTCGATGCCGACCGGGGCCATGGTGCCCGTCTCGGAGGTCGTGCTGCCGGCCTGGCGCTGGACCTGGTAGAGCAGGTCCTGGAACTCGGCACGCGCCCGCTTGTAGCCGGTGGTGCGCATGTTCGCGATGTTGTTGGAAATGACTTCGACGTTGCGTTCCTGGGCGGCCATGCCGGTCGAAGCGATGTAGAGGGCTTTCATCTTATGTGCTCCGATCAGCCGTTGAGGTTGCCGAGTTTCTGGATCGCCGTGCGGCGCTGGTCGTCCTGCTTGGAGATCAGCGAGGCGACGCTCTCGTAGGCGCGCTGCACGCGGATCATCTCGGTCATCTCGCCGACGCCGTTGACGTTGGATTTCTCGATCGAACCCTGCAGCACGCGGGTCTGGGTGGCTTCGACGGGGTTGGTGCCGGCCCACAGGTTGCTGCCCTCGCGGGTCGTCGACTGCGCATCGGCGAATTCGACGACGCGGAGGCGACCCTTCTGGCCGGTGCTGGAGGAGACCGATCCGTCTTCGCCGATCATGATGTCGGTCTCGCCGGCGCCGAACTGGATCGGGCCGCCGGTGCCGAGCACCGGGTTGCCGTTGAGGTCGACCAGGGTGCCCGTGGCGTCGATCGCGAGCGAGCCGGACTTGGTGTAGCGCTCGCCGCCGGCGGTATCGACGGCGAGGAAGCCTTCGCCCTGCAGCGCGATATCCAGCGGGTTGCCGGTCTGCACGAGGGTGCCGCTGGCCATGTCGTGGATGGTGGTCCAGTCGTCGGTGTAGCTGAGGGGCTGGTCGAGGGGCTTGAAGTCGCGGTCACGGGCGACCGGCATCAGGTACTCTTCGAACAGCAGCTGTTCGGACTTGAAGCCAGTGGTGTTGATGTTGGCGATGTTGTTCGCCACCACGTCCATCTGCCGCTGCAAAGCGATCTGCCGCGACAATCCGATGAGCTGCGCATTTTCCATGGCCGCTAAGTCCCCGTTACTTCCCCGAACCGTCCGACCTCCCCAGGCCGTCAGGCTCGCCATTAACATTGCAGCAACCATGCCAAGTCGCGATATCAAGCAAAATCAATGTGTTATGGTGATGCACGGCACGGCAAGGCGTGCCGCCCGGCACCCCGCGTGGCAAAAACTGCCCGGCAATTTGTGCCGGGTTGGTCCGGTTCGTAACCAATCGTTAACCCTCGGGCGATTAGCTCGATCCTGACCGGAATCGTTCGGCGGGGCAGGGGTTTGGGGCATGACGGCTGAAGCCGATATCGAGGGTGGTGAAGTCGCCGCGCCCGCAAAGAAGAAGCTGCCCATCATGCTGATCGCCATGATCGCGGCGGCTGTGGTGCTGCTCGGCGGTGGTGCGGCGGCCTACTTCCTGCTGTTCTCGGCGCCCAAGACCGAAGAGGCGCACCTGCCGGCAGTGCCCGAAACCTTCATCTTCAACCTGCCGACGATGACGGTGAACCTGCGTGGCGATGGCGAAAGCGGTCGCGAGCAGTTCATGAAACTCACCGTGGCGCTCGAAGTCGCCAATGAAGAGGTGATGACCGAGATCCAGCCGCGCATGGCCAAGGTGGTCGATGCGTTCCAGGTCTACCTGCGCGAGCTGCGCAAGAGCGACCTCGAGGGCTCGGCCGGCATCTATCGGCTCAAGGAAGAGCTGCGCCGCCGCGTCAACATCGCGATCTTCCCGGCGCAGGTGGACTCGATCCTGTTCAAGGAAATCCTGGTGCAGTGATGGCTGGTCCCGGCGAACAGGACAAACTCAGCGACGAATGGGGCCTCGATCCGGCCGCCGGCGGCACGCCCGCTGCGACGACGCAGGGCGCCGAGGACGATATGGGCGCCGAATGGGCGGCCATGCTGGAAGCCGACAGCGCCGAGGCCGGCGCGGCCGACCGGGTGCTGAACCAGGACGAGATCGACAGCCTGCTCGGCTTCGACCCGAACGCGGGTGGGGGCGCGGAACTCACGGGCGTCCAGGCGCTGATCAACTCGGCGCTGGTCTCCTATGAGCGCCTGCCGATGCTCGAAATCGTATTCGACCGGCTGGTCCGGCTGGCGACGACTTCGCTGCGCAACTTCACCTCCGACAATGTCGAAGTGGCGCTCGACTCGATCTCGTCGGTCCGCTTCGGCGACTATCTCAACTCCATCCCGCTGCCGGCGATCCTCTCGGTGATCAAGGCCGAGGAGTGGGAGAACTATGGGCTGCTGACTGTCGACTCGTCGCTGATCTACTCGATGATCGACGTGCTGCTGGGCGGCCGCCGGGTCGGCGGGCAGATCCGCGTCGAGGGCAGGCCGTACACCACCATCGAGATGGCGCTGGCGCGCCGCATGATCGAGGTGATCCTCGAGGACACGCACCGCGCCTTCGAGCCGGTGACCGAGGTCAATTTCCGGGTCGAGCGGCTCGAGACCAACCCGCGTTTCGCCGCGATCTCGCGTCCGGCCAATGCGGCGATCCTGATCGAGCTCCGGATCGAGATGGACGATCGCGGCGGCAAGATCGAGATTTTGCTGCCCTACGCGACGATCGAGCCGATCCGCGAGCAGTTGCTCCAGATGTACATGGGCGAGAAGTTCGGCCGCGACCCGATCTGGGAGGGCCACCTCGCCACCGAAATCTTCGCTGCCGACGTCGAGGTCGACGCGATCCTGCATGAGATGGACCTGCCGCTCAGCCGGGTACTGTCGATGCAGCCGGGCGACACCGTGATGTTCGACCGCACGCCGAGCGACCCGGTCGGGCTGCGCTGCGGCGATGTCGACCTCACCGAGGCGATCATGGGGCATATCGGCAACCACGTGTCGGTGCGCGTCTCGCGCCCGCTGAACGCGCCGAAGGTAACGATGGCGGCCTTCGAAGCCATCGATGAAAACAAGCAGGAGGGCCGCTGATGTTCGGTTTGCCGTTGGGTATCGTGATCGAAACGCTGGTCACGATTTTGCTCGCCACGACAATCGGCTACTGCGTGATCCTCAACCAGCGCCTGAAGCGCCTGCACGCCGATCGCGGCGAGCTGAAGCAGATGGTCGCGGACCTGGTGCAGGCCACCGGCCTCGCCAATGCGGCGATCCAGGAGCTCAAGCACACGGCGCAGGAAGCCGAGACCGTGCTCGAGACGCGGCTGGGTGAAGCCGAGCGCTTCGGCGTCGAACTCGCCCAGCATGTCAGTGCCGGCCAACAGATCATGGACCGGCTGGCCCGGATCACCAGCGCGGCGCGCGGCACGCAGCCGTTCGACAATCGGCTGGATGAGCCCAACAAGGTGCAGTCGGCGCTGCAGCAGCTGTCGATGCGGCCGCGCATCCGGGGTAACGCCGCCTGATGAAAACGCCGCGCCTGCTCCCGGTTGTCATAGCTGCCGCCACCGCGCTCCTGCTCTTCAAGGGCATCGGGCTGGTGACGACTGGCGGCTATGTGCTGACCGGCGCTAGCAGCGCGGTTGCGGCTGGCGGTGGTAGCGGTGGCCATGCGGCGCCGGCCAAGGGCGCGCCGGCGGGTGCCGATCCGACCATGGCGCTGCCGCCCGATACGACGATGGCCGATACCAGCCCGACGCTGGACGACGGCGCTCCGGTGCTGCCGCTCGAGCCTGACGGCGCGGCCGAGGCTGGTGGTGGCCACGGCGCCGCCGCGCCTGCGGCGGAGGGCCAGCACGGGGCCGAATCTGCCGGGGAACATGCGGCCGAGCCGGCGGCTGAGGAGTCCGGCGCTGCGCCTATCGATGTGGCCTGCGCCCCGACGGCGCCTGCGGCTGCCAGTGAGGCGGCCGGGCATGGCGCGGCTCCCGCGGCCGAGGCCCAGGCGGCCGAAGCTGAGCCGCTGGCGGATTGCCCGCCGACCGTCAACGAGCACGGCGATGCCCTGCCGATGGAGCTGAACAGCGCCGGTGTGCTGGCGCCGATGGAAGGCGAGGGCGGCAGCGAAGCCGAACTGCTCGATCGCCTCGGCGAACGCCGCGACTCGCTGGATGCACGCGAAAAGGAACTCGAGATGCGCATGGCGCTGGTCGAGGCCGCCGAGAAGCGGCTCGACGAGCGGACCGAGACGCTGAAGGCCATCGAGGCCAAGATCAACGCGCTGGTCGATGAGAAGAAGGCGTCCGAGAACGAACAGTTCGCCTCGATCGTCGCCATGTACGAGACGATGAAGCCCAAGGAAGCCGCGACCATTTTCAATCAGCTCGACATGGGCGTGCTGATGCGGGTGGCCAAGGCCATGAACCCTCGCAAGATGGCGCCGGTGCTCGCCAAGATGGACCCGCTGAAGGCGAAATCCCTGACCGCAGGCCTCGCCACCGAGCAGCCGGAACCGGCCCTCGACACGCCGGTCGAAGACCTCGCCAGCCTGCCGCAGATCGTCGGCCAATAGGCGGCATTTCCCCGGCGTTTCTCGATGGTCGGGTTAGGCCCCCGTTAAGCCCGTCTGCCTATGCTCGCTGCACCAGAAGAGTGTAGGGCAGGCAGAAGCCGGCATGACATCGCGGGTCGCATATCGGCGAGGGACGTTTGCGTTCCCGTGGCGCCTGGCTGTAGTGGCGTTCCTCATCGCCTGCAGCCTGTGGCCCAGCCTCGCTTCGGCACAGGACAAGGCCCAGATCTTCGCCACCCCCGAGAAGGGGTTCGGCCGCCTGATCATTGCGTTCCCCGAGCGCATGGACCTACCCAAGTACAAGGTGAAGTACGAGAACGGCGTGCTCGCCATCGAGTTCGAGCAACCGATCTCGATCCTGCTCCCCGATATCTCGCTCGCCATGCCAGAGTACGCGACCATCGCGCGCGTCGATCCGGACCAGCGCGGCATCCGCATCGGGCTGAGGACCACCTTCAACATCAACCGCATGGATGCGGGCGAGCGGCTCTACATCGATCTGTTGCCGACCAGCTGGGTTGGCCTGCCGCCGGCGCTGCCGGCCGAAGTGGTCAAGGCGCTGGCCGATCGCTCGGAGAAGGCGGCCAAGATCGCCGAGCAGAAGCGCAAGGAAGAAGAGGCCAAGGCGCTGCAGCCGGTGGCCACCGTGCGCGTCGGCCGCAACCCGACATTCCTGCGCATCCAGTTCGACTGGAACGTCGACGCCAAGGCGAAGTTCGCGCTGAAGGGCCCCAAGGGGACGCTGTCGTTCGACTGGCCGGTGCCGATCGACCTCTATGCGCTGAAGGCCGACATGCCGCCCGAGTTCAAGGGCGCCAGCAACTCCGTCAGCCCCGCCGGATCGGCGGTCGATCTCACGGTGGCCGAAGGCGTGGTGCCGCGCTTCTACGAGCTGTCGCCGCGGCAGTTCGTGGTCGACGTCGATATCGCGCCGGAAGAAGGTCTGAAAGCGGCTCTGGCTGCCGAGGAGAAGGCCAAGCAGGCGCGGCTCGATCTCGAGGTCGCCGCCGCCGAGCAGGAGCAGCGTCGCGCCGCGCGGCTCGGGCTCGAAACCGGGCACGACGACACGGCTGAGCTCTATCCGACGACGCGTGGTGTGGTGACGCCGACGGTGACGACGGTCGGCAAGACCGTGCGCATCGCCTTCCCGTTCGATGCTGATACACCGGCTGCGGTGTTCCGGCGCGGCGATACGGTGTGGATGGTGTTCGATACGCCGCAGGCGGTGGTGGCGCCGCCGCCGTCCGATACGCTCGCCAGCATCGCCAGCAATTTCGAGATGGTGGCCGCCGGCGAGACCAAGGTGGTCCGGATGGACCTCTCGGCCGACCGGCTCGCGACGCTGGGCTCGGAGGGCAGGGCCTGGGTGCTGTCGCTCGGCGATGCGCTGCTCAGCGCCACCGAGCCGATGACGCTCGACCGCGAGCGCGACGAGAACGGCCGGTTCGAGATGACGGCCGACATCGAGCGGCCGGGCAAGGTGCACGTGCTGCGCGACCCGGTGGTCGGCGATAGCCTCCGCGTCGTCACGGTGATGCCGCCGGCGCGCGGCCTGACCCGCAGCCTGCAGTTCGTTGACTTCGACGCGCTTCGTTCAGCCCATGGCCTGGTGATCAAGCCGCGCAACGACGACCTCGATGTCGAGGTCGAGGACAAGGTCGCGGTGATCTCGGCCGCCAGCGGCCTGACGCTCTCGACCCTCGAAACGTCGCGAAAACTCGATGCCGGCAACTCGCCCGAGTTCCGCCAGAGCTACCTCGATCTCAGCGTCTGGCGCGAGGACAACCCCGAGGCGTTCACGGCGCGCAAGGAAGAGACGATGGCGCGGGCGGCCTCGGCGGAGGGGCAGTTGCGCGATGCGGCGCGGCTCGACCTGGCGCAGCTCTACGTCGCCAACGAACTGTCCTACGAAGCGATCGGCGTACTCAGCGTCCTCGACGAAGAGCTGAAGAACGAAGACCTGCGCAAGAAGACCCGGCTGGTCCGCGCCATTGCCGACACGATGGCCGGGCGCTGGCGCGATGCGCTGATGACGCTCAATGGCGGTACCTTCCCGGAAGAGAGCGATGCGCTGATGTGGCGGACCATTGCTCGCACCGACAGCGGCGATTTCCGCGGTGCCCGGCTCGATGCGATTGCCGCCGAGGGCATCGTCGCCACCTATCCGACCTGGATCCAGACCAAGTTCCTGTTCGCGGCGCTGCGCTCGGCAGTCGAGACCAGCGACGCCCAGATGGCGCTGCGGCTGCTCGGCGAGGTGGATTTCCCAAAGCTCGATCCGGAACAGACCAGTTTCTTCCAGCTGATGCAGGGCCGTGTTGCCGAACTCGAAGGGCACGACAAGGACGCCGTCGACACCTATGGGCAGGTGATCGCCTACGACTTCCGCCCGACCCGGGCCGAGGCGGTGTACCGGACGCTGCTGCTGCTCCGTAAGGAGGGCAAGGTCGACCTCGCCAAGGCGACCGAGACGCTGTCGGCCGAGGCGCTGATGTGGCGTGGCACGGCGCTCGAAGCCGACATGCAGAAGCTGCTCGCCGAACTCTACTTCGCCAACCACGATTATCGCGACGGGTTCGACGCGGTGAAGCAGGCGGCTGCCAGCTTCCCCGAGAGCGAGTCGACCGACACGCTGCTGGCCGAGGCGCAGCAGACGTTCGAGGACCTCTACCTCAACGGCGCTGCCGACAATCTCAGCGACCTCGACGCGCTTGCGCTCTACTACGATTTCCGCCAGCTCACCCCGCCGGGGACGCGGGGCGACGAGATGATCCGCAACCTGGCACGCCGCCTGGTAAAGGTCGACCTGCTGACGCAGGCCGCCGATCTGCTCGAATACCAGATCGACAGCCGCCTCAGCGGCGTGGCGCAGTCGCAGGTAGCTGCCGACCTGGCGCTGATCCGTATCGCCGACCGCAACCCCGAGGGCGCGCTGCGCGTGCTCAACCGCACCCGGCTCGCCGACCTGCCGCCGCAGCTCGAGCGGCAGCGCCGCATCCTCGAGTCGCGGGCGCTGATCGATGCCGGCCGGCAGGAGCTGGCGCTCGACCTGATCTCGAAGCTGAGCGGCAAGGATGCCGATATCCTGCGCGTCGACGGCTACTGGAAGTCGAAGAACTACGCCATGGCGTCCGAGCTGCTCGAAATCCTCAACGCCCCGATCGACGGGAAGCTGTCGCAGCCGGCCCGCATGAGCGTGGTCAAGGCGGCCGTCGGCTTCGTCCTCGCCAACGACGAGCTCGGCCTTTCCCGCATCCGCTCGAAGTTCTCCGAGCAGATGGCGAACTCGGCCGAGTGGCCGCTGTTCGAGTACGTCACCCGCGACATCGCCCCGCAATCGGTGGAGTTCCGCAAGGTGGCGCGCGAAGTCGCCAGCGCCGACTCGCTCGACGCGTTCCTCGCCTCCTACCGCGAACTCTACGGCAGCGCCGAAATGGTGCCGGACAAGTCGGTGCCGGGCGCCGCCTAGGTACTCACGAAGCTGCGGATCAGCGAGCCGGCGACGAGGTGCCAGCCGTCGACCAGGACGAAGAAGATCAGCTTGAACGGCAGCGAGATTACCACCGGCGGCAGCATCATCATGCCCATCGACATCAGCACCGACGCCACCACCATGTCGATGATCACGAATGGCAGGAATAAGAGGAAACCGATTTCGAAGGCGCGCCTCAACTCCGAGATCATGAAGGCCGGGATCAGGATCTGCAGAGGGATAGCGGTGTTGTCGGCCGGCGGCGGGGTCGACGACATGTCGAAGAACAGCTGCAGGTCGGCAGGCCGGACGTTGGCGGCCATGAAGTCGTGCACCGGCGCCGAGGCGCGAGTGAAGGCTTCCTCGATCTGGATCTGGCCTGATATCAGCGGCGCGATGCCGTTGTCGTAGCTCTGCTGCAGCGTCGGGCCCATGACGAAGATGGTGAGGAACAGCGCGAGGCTGACCATCACCGAGTTGGGCGGCGCGGTTTGCAGGCCGATCGCGGTGCGCAGCAGCGACAGCACCACGACGATACGGGTGAAGCTGGTCACCATGACGAGGATCGAGGGTGCCAGCGAGAGCAGGGTGATCAGCCCGACGAGCTGCACTGCCCGCTCGGTGATGGTCGCGTCGTTGCCGAAATCGATCGAGATGTCCTGGCCGAAGGCGAGGCCCGGCAGGATCAGCGCAGCGAGAAATGCGAGTAGCGTAAGGACGCGCCGGACGGCCGGGCGGCTAGCGGGAATCCGCCTTGGGTTCGTCGCCGAGATTGCGTTGAGCGCCAAGCGCAGCCCGCCCGTTGTCCTTGCCTGCGGGCGTTGTAGCTGAGTCGGGTTTGCCGCGGCCGGAGTTATCCCCAGTCATCGGCGTCAGCGGGATTACCGCCGGCTCCATGGTGCTCACCGGACGCAAGAGGCCGGTGTGGCGGAGCGAGGTGGACTTGCGGGCGCCGGGGCGCACGAACTCGCGCAGCCGGTCGATCTCGGATTTGCTGAGCGTCGGGGTAGCCGGCGGCGGCACTTCCTGCTCGACCACACGGCGGGTCGGCATCGGCGGCCGCTCCACCGGGATGCCGGTCTCGACGATGACGTCCTGCGGCCCGCCGGTGAGGATCAGGTGCTCGACATTGTCACGACGGATGATCAGCAGCTGGCGCTTGGCGTCGACCTGCATGTGATCGATGACGCTGAGCCGGCGGTTGCGGCCGCGGCCGACCACGGTGGTGCCGCGGGTGACGAGTTTCAGCGCCCATAGCCCGAGGACGATCAGCACCAGCACGATGCCCAGTGCGAGCACCGAGGTGACGATGGTACCGGCCGACTCGCCCAGCAAACTGGTCAAAAACTGCATGGCCGCGCACTCCCTGACGCTCGGGGTGGCCATCCGAACGCAAATCAGTGGAACTTCTTGCCGAGTAATGCGCCCAGATTATGCAAAATGCGAGACAACTCACCGTGCGAAGGTTCGTGGTTAATGTCTCGTTAACGCTTGCTAGGCAGGATTTGCCCAGCTCCTCAGGGGATTCTGGACCCGCCTCACCATGAAACTAGGACTGCTCGACGCCATCAGCGAGAAAATGCGCTGGCACCAGGCACGGCAGACGCTGCTGGCCGAGAACGTCGCTAACGCCGACACGCCCGGGTATCGCGGGCGTGACCTCAAGGCCACCGGCTTCGAGGAGCACATGAAGAGCCTGTCGACCACCAGGATCGCGACGGTGGCGACGCAGCCGGGTCACATCTCGGTGGCGGGCACCGATGCCGACGGGTTCGGGGCGCGCTCGATGAACAGTTTCGAGATCACCCCGGAAGGCAACGGCGTCACGCTCGAGGACGAGATGATGAAGGTCGCCGGCAACCAGATGGACTACCAGGCGATCACGGCGCTCTACACGCGCTCGGTCAAGCTGATCAAAACCGCCCTCGGCAAGCAGGCATAAGCGATGAACGACTTCCTTTCGTCCCTGAAGATCGCGGCGACGGGCCTGCATGCCCAGTCGGCCCGCATGCGGGTGATCGCCGAAAACCTCGCCAACGCGGACTCCGCCGGCAAGACGCCCGGCGAGGACCCATACCGGCGCAAGATCCCGACCTTCAAAGCGGTGATCGACAACGAGCTGGGCGCCACCAAGGTCGAGATCGGCCGCATCGCCTACGACCAGTCCGACTTCACCTCGCGCTTCGAGCCCGGCCACCCGGCGGCAGACGCCACCGGCTATGTTCGCTACCCCAACGTCAACTCGCTGATCGAAACGATGGATATGCGCGAGGCGCAGCGCAGCTACGAGGCCAACCTCAACGTCGTCACCGTCACCCGGCAGATGCTGGGTTCCACCCTCGATATCCTGCGCGGCTGACGCGCTTCCCGGAGCTTTAGATGGCCCTCCCAATCAACGCCGCCACCGCGGCCTACTCGAATGCCGCCAAGCTCCTGGGGCAGGCGCAGAAGCCGCAGCTCAATCAGGTCGCCGACCTCGGCGGCGGGCAGGACTTCGCCAAGCTGCTCGGCCAGGCCGTGCAGGGCGTGGTCGACAGCGGCAAGGTCGCCGACACCAAGGCGATGGAGATGGTCAACGGCAAGGGCGATATGGTCGACGTGGTCACCGCCATCAGCCAGACCGAGCTCGCCATGGACACCATGGTGACGGTCCGCGACCGGGTGATCTCGGCGTATGAGGAAATCATGCGGATGCCGATCTGAGGGCAGGGCGACTCGCGCTAGGAGTAGCCAATGACCGGCGCTGCAGTTCTCGATCTCGCCCGTGAGGGCATCTGGGTGATGATCCTCGTCGCCGCACCGATGATGATCGTCGGGCTGGTGGTCGGCGTGGTCATCGCGCTGTTCCAGGCGCTGACGCAGATCCAGGAAATGACGCTGGTGTTCGTGCCCAAGATCCTCGCGATCTTCGTCACCATGCTGCTGTCGCTGCCGTTCATGGGCGCGATCCTGGGCGGCTACATGACCAAGCTGGCCGACATGATCATCACCGGCGGCTGACGATGATCTCGCTCAACTGGCTGCCCGAGACCGCCTATTTCTACGTGCTGATCTTCGCCCGCGTCGGCGCCATGCTTATGCTGATCCCGGCGCTGGGCGAGACCGCGATCCCGGCCCGCATGCGGCTGAGTTTCGCGCTGGTGTTCGCCGCGGTGCTCTATCCGATCGTTTCGCCGCAGCTGCCCGCGCTGGCCACAAGCCTGCCCGAGATGGTGGTGGTCGTGCTGCACGAGGTGATCGTCGGGCTGATCCTCGGCGCCATCGCGCGGCTCGCAGTCTCCGGAACGCAGACCGCGGGCGCGATCATCGCGTCGTCCTCCGGCCTGTCGGTGGCGCAGGCGGCCGATCCGACCAATGGCGGCGTGCAGGGCGCGCTGATCGGCGCTTTCCTCAGCTTCCTCGGCATCACGCTGATCTTTGCCACGGACCTGCATCACGTGGCGCTGTCGGCGATCCATGACAGCTACATGATTTTCACGCCCAAGGAGCCGTTGATGTTCGGCGATGCGGCGGAGACGGTTGTGGATACCGTTGCCGGCGCCTTCGTCATCGGCGTGCAGATGTCGGCGCCGTTCATCGTCTTCGGGCTGGTGTTCAACCTGGGCATGGGCATCCTCAGCCGGCTGATGCCGCAGCTGCAGGTGTTCTTCATCGCCATGCCGGCGACGGTCGGCGTCGGACTGATCCTCATGGCGCTGCTGCTCGCCATGATGATGGGCCTCTACCTGATGCACTTCGAGGGCGTGCTCGCCATGCTGCGTGGCGTTCGCTAGATGAGCGACGAGGCCCCGGAACAGTCATCAAAAACCGAAGACCCCTCAGACAAGAAGCTGCGGGACGCCCATGAGAAGGGCGACGTGGTCAAGAGTCAGGAGGTCAATACCTGGTTCATCCTGTCCGGCTCGGCGCTCGTCTTCGCCATGATGGCCGGGCCGACCAGCGCGAGCCTCGTCGAACAGCTCAAGGTGCTGCTCGGCAATGCCGAGAAGTTCGAAGTCGGCAGCCAGGCGTTGACCGCGTTCTGGAGCGGCCTTGCCGGTTCGATCCTGATGGCGGCGATCCTGCCGTCGATCGTCCTTGCCGCCTTCGGTATCGCCGCCAACCTGGTACAGCACCGGCCGCTGCTGTCGCTCGATCCGATCAAGCCGAAATTCTCCAAGATCAACCCGATCGAGGGCGCCAAGCGGCTGTTCTCGACCGAGGCGCTGGTCAATTTCGTCAAGGGGCTGATCAAGCTGGCGGTGGTTTCGGCCGTGCTGTGGTTCGTGTTGGCGCCCAAGATCGACAGCCTCGAGATGATGATCCAGCTCGAGCCGGCGATGATCGCGGCCGAGTTCATGGACCTGAGCCTCAACATCTTCGGGGCGGTGCTGGCGGTCGTCACCATCGTCGCCGTCGCCGACTACGTCTACCAGCGCAATCGCTGGTGGAACCGGCTGAAGATGACGGTTCAGGAAACCCGCGACGAGTACAAGCAGCAGGAAGGCGACCCCAAGGTCAAAGGCCGCATCCGGCAGGTTCGCATGGAGCGGAGCCGGAAGCGCATGATGGCGGCGGTGCCCGAGGCGACCGTGGTGATCACCAACCCGACCCACTTCGCCGTGGCGCTGAAGTACGATCGCGACATGGCTGCGCCGAAATGCGTGGCCAAGGGCGCCGATGCCATCGCTTTCCGCATCCGCGAGCTGGCCAAGGAGCACGACGTGCCGATCGTCGAGAACCCGCCGCTGGCCCGTGCGCTCTATGCCAGCGTCGATATCGACGACACCATCCCCACCGAGCACTTCAAGGCCGTCGCCGAAGTCATCGGCTTCGTCATGCGGCTCAAGCCGAAGAGCCGCTGGAAGGCAAACTGACGCGCGTATGCGACGCTCACAAATCCGCCGTCCCCGCCGGGGATAACGCCTTTGTCGCTACCCAACCGACTCATGCCTTTGCTAGACCTTAAGCAGGCCGATTCGGCGTGATTTCCCCCGGGGCACCACTAGCGCATGGCACCTCTGCCGCTCGACGAGGACAACTACCCAAACCCGCTGGTGAACCGCGGGCGCAGCAGCGCCGGGCTCTGGCGCGTCGTGGCGCTGGCGGCGTTCTTCATCGCGGGCGCCGTGCTGCTGGCGACGATGGGCGACCGCATCCCGGCCGACCTGATCCTCGTCTTCCTCGGCCTGCTCGCGGTGGTCGGCGTGTTCTGCCTGTTTGCCGTCGCGGCCGGGCTGTTCCGCTTCTCGGCCAGCGAGGATACCCAGACCCTCAGCCGCGCCGTGGTCGACAGCCTGCCGTTCGGCGCGCTGGTCACCGACCGAGAAGGCAAGATCAGCTACGTCAACGCCCACTACGGCGAGTTCGCCGGTGGCGTGACCGATGGCGTCCCCGTTTCGGTGCCACGGCTGTTCGCGGGTGAGCCCGAGGCCTCCGAGGCGGTGTACCGGCTCGCCCGCGCCGCCCGTGACGGCCGGCCGGCGATCGAGGATATCCGCATCATCGGCGGGCTCGGCGGCTCGGTCGGCGGCTCGACCAAGCCGTTCTGGTACCGGGTCGGCGTCCGCGCCCTGCCGACCATCGACGAGGGCGGCAAGCCGCTGGTGCTGTGGACCGTCGAGGACATCACCCGCGACCGCGAGCGGCAGGACAATGCGTTCCTCGAGTTGCAGCGCGCCATCGACTACCTCGACCACGCTCCCGCCGGTTTCTTCTCCGCCGACGCGCAGGGCAGGGTGCAGTACCTCAACTCCACCCTCGCCGACTGGCTCGGCTACGATCTCGCCGAGTTCGAATCCACCGCCATCAAGCTCAGCGATATCGTCCGCGGCGATGGCGCCAGCCTCCTGATGCGGGGCCGTTCCGACGGCGAGATCCGCACCGAGATCATCGATATCGACCTGGTGCGTCGTAACGGCACCAGCTTCCCAGTGCGCCTGATGCATCGCGCCGCCCGCCTCGCCGACGGCGAGCTCGGCGAGACCCGCACGCTGGTGCTCGATCGCCGCCAGGGCGCCGACAAGGAAGAAGCCCTGCGCGCCTCGGAAGTGCGCTTCTCGCGCTTTTTCAACGACACGCCGTTCGCCATTGCGACGCTCGACAAGTCCGGCCGCATCATCCGCACCAACGCGCCGTTCAGCCGGATTTTCGACTGGGCCGGCGGCGAGCAGTCGATCGACATGCAGCCGATGTCGGACCTCATCGCCGAGGGCAACCGCGACGCCTTTGCCAAGGCGATCGACGCAGCGCTCGGCAGCCGCTCCGAGATCGAGCCGGTCGACGCGACGCTCACCCGCGGCAGCGACCACGCGGTGCGGCTCTACGTCTCCAGCTCCGAGGAAGCCGAGGGCGCCGCCGAGCGGATCAACGTCTACGCGCTCGACATGAGCGAGCAGCGGAAACTCGAGGCGCAGTTCGCGCAGGGCCAGAAGATGCAGGCCGTAGGTCAGCTGGCCGGCGGCGTGGCGCACGACTTCAACAACGTGCTGACCGCCATCATCGGCTTCGCCGACCTGCTGCTGCTGAAGCACAAGCCAGGCGATCCGTCATTCGCCGACCTGATGTCGATCAAGAACAGCGCCAACCGCGCCGCCGGCCTCACCCGGCAGCTCTTGGCCTTCTCGCGCCGCCAGACGCTGCGCCCGCAGGTGCTGGAAGTGCCGGGCCATCTCGACGACCTCACGGTGCTGCTGAAGCGCCTGATCGGCGAGCAGATCACGCTCGGCGTCGAGCACTCCGCCGCCGCCTGGCCGGTGAAGGCCGACCTGGTGCAGCTCGAGCAGGTGGTGGTGAACCTCGTCGTCAACGCCCGCGACGCCATGCCCAACGGCGGCACCATCACGCTGCGCACCCGCAACGTCACCGAACAGGAATCGCAGGGCTATGCCTATCGCGGCATGCCGGCGGCGGATTACGTGCTGATCGAGGTCGAGGACACCGGCACCGGCATGCCGCCCGAAATCCTCGAGAAAATCTTCGAGCCGTTCTTCTCCACCAAGGAGCTCGGCAAGGGCACCGGCCTTGGGCTCTCGACGGTCTACGGCATCGTCAAGCAGTCGGCGGGCTACATCTACACCGACTCCGTCGTTGGCCAGGGCACCACCTTCCGCATCTTCCTGCCGCGCTACGTGCCGGTCGAGGGCGAGACGCCGGTGAAGCAGGTTGCGGCACCGGTGAAGGACCTCACCGGGCACGAGCGAATCCTCCTGGTCGAGGACGAGGACAGCGTCCGCGCCTTCTCGGCCCGCGCGCTGCGCACCACCGGCTATGAAGTGTTCGAGGCCGACAGCGGCGACGAGGCGCTCGATGTGCTCGATGAACTCGACTACAAGATCGACCTGATGATCTCGGACGTGGTGATGCCCGAGATGGACGGCCCGACGCTGCTCACCAAGGTGCGCGAACGGATGCCGGAGCTGAAGGTGATCTTCGTTTCCGGCTATGCCGAGGAGAACGTCCGGCAGGATATCGCCGACAACCAGAGCGTCGAGTTCCTGCCCAAGCCGTACTCGCTCGACCAGATCAACACCAAGGTGAAGGACGTGCTGGGCAAGGTGACGGAGTAGCGTTTCCGTCGCGGCGGGCCTATATGGCTCGCATGGATAGCAGCCTTCCCAAGATCGACCAGTTCCTCGCCGCCCTCGACAGCGCCGTCGCCGATGGCAGCTTCGTGCGCCTCGCGCTGCGCCTGCCGTTCGGTGCCGACGAGACGTTGAAGAGCGTCGACATCAAGCCCGCGACCATCCGCGAGCAGCTGAAGCTCAGCTTCACCTTTCACCACCAGACGCGCGACCTGGTGCAGAACCATCCGCCAGCGGGCGCCATCGGACAGCTCAAGCGTTTGATGGAGAAGGATTTTCGGCAGGCCTTCCTCTACACCACGCGCTTCGACCTGCAGTTCGACAGTCAGGGCAAGTCACCCCGCCTGAAGCAGACCGAGCCCACCAGCAAGGCTCCGGCCACGCTGGCGCACGACCGCGCCAAGACCCGCCCGATCCCGGCGGCCGGCAAGGGCTGGCTCACCGAGCTGGGCGTCACCGGCGCCGACGGGCAGGTGCTGAAGGCCGCCGGCGACAAGTTCCGGCAGATCAACCGCTACGTCGAAATCTTGGGCCCGCTGCTGAAGGCGATCCCCGAGGGGCGGCTCAATCGCGTGGTCGATATGGGCGCCGGCAAGGGGTACCTGACCTTCGCCGTCGCCGACTACCTGAAGCAGAACCTGCAGCGTTCGGCAGAGGTGGTTGGCGTGGAGTTCCGTGACGAGCTCGTGAATTTCTGCAACCAGACGGCCCGCGCCACTGGCGTCAGCAACCTCAGCTTCGAGCAGGGCACCATCGAGAATTTCGACTCGGCCGGCGCAGACGTACTGATCGCGCTCCACGCCTGCGACACGGCCACCGACGATGCCATCGCCAAGGGCATCGCCGCCGGCTCCGAGCTGATCGTCGTCGCGCCCTGCTGCCACAAGCAGATCCGCCGCGAGATCGAGACCTCGAACCGCGGCAATGCGCTCGATTTCCTCATGAAACACGGCATTTTCGTCGAGCGGCAGGCCGAGATGGTCACCGACGCGATGCGCGCCATGATCCTCGAGCACTTTGGCTATTCGACCAAGGTGTTCGAGTTCATCTCGGACGTGCACACGCCCAAGAACGTGCTGATCGTCGCGACCAAGACCAAGCGCGGCAAGGATGCGTCACAGCTCAAGAAGCTGGCGGAAGCCAAGGACTTCTTCGGCATCCGCCGGCACTATCTCGAGGACGCGGTGGGGCTCTGAGCCCGGTTTTCGGGTGGCTTACGCCACCCGTCCGTTCGGCAGCGGCGTGCCTTTTTCGACCAGCTTCCGGTCCGCCAGGGCGTCCCACAGGGCGTCCGGCACCTTGACGTTCCACCAGTCGAGAATGCCGTTCAGTTCGCCCGGCGACCTGGGGCCCGGGAGGATGTTGATGACGGCCTGGTGGGCGAGCGGGAACCGTAGTGCCACTGCTCCGAGCGGGACGCCGAATTCCTTGCACAGGGCTTCGAGGTCGGCGACGCGCTTGACGATGCGCTCGGGGGCCTTGGCGTAGTTCCAGGTGCCGGTGCCCATCAGGGCGCCGCCGTTGAACGGGCCGCCGCAGACCACCGAGGCGCCGCGCTCGACGCAGGTGGTGAGGAACGGCGAAAGCGAGGTCTGCTCGAGCAGGGTGTAGCGGCCGGCGAGCAGGAACACGTCCCAATCGCCGAGCGCGAAGGCGTCCATCAGCACTTCCCACTCGTTGACGCCGAGCCCGATGGCCGAGACCTTGCCGGTCGCCTTCAGTTCCTTGAGCGCCTTGTAGCCGCCGTCCTCGGCGAGCTGCTTCCAGTAGATCGGGTTCTGCTGAGCGCTGTGCGTGGCGAGGCCGATATCGTGGACGTAGAGGATATCGACCTTGCTCAGGCCGAGACGGGCAAGGCTCGCCTCGTAGGAGCGCATGACGCCCCAGTAGCTGTAGTCGTAGACCTGCTCGAACGGCAGCGGCTTGACCCAGCTGTGCGGATAGTCGCGCTCGGCCTCGGACTGTACCGGACGGAGCAGGCGGCCAACCTTGGTGGAGATGGCGACGCCCTCGGTGCGGAAGCGCAGGCCGTCGCCCATCAGGTGCTCGGAGCGGCCATAACCATATTGCGGGGCGGTGTCGAAGTAGCGGATGCCGGCGTCGAGCGCCGCGCCGACCGTGGCGCGGGCCTGCTCGTCGGGGACTTCGGTGAAGATGCCGGCGAGCGTCGCCCCGCCGAGCCCGAGCTCGGTCAACTCGAGGCTGGTTCGGCCAACTTGGCGCTTCTTGAAACTGGTGGCGCTCATCTCTCTCAAACTCCCTGGGTCCAGCGGCGGCGGAACCTGACATGTTAGTGGCACGGGGTAAACCAGCCAAAGGGTTTAGGGAAGGGGGAAGCGCCGGTCCGCCGCATCTCCTCCCTTGCGGGGGAGATGCGGAGAGGACCGTCCCTCAATCCTCCCGAAACGCGTGGCTGAGCTGCGCCGCCAGCGGCCCCAGCAGGTACGACAGCACCGTGCGATCCGCGGTGCGGAGGAACGCCTCCGCGGGCATGCCGGCGGTGAGGTGCTGGCCGTGGGGCAGGCGGGCGAGTTCGGTTTCGCTCAGCTTCATGCGGATCGAGAAGTAGGCGACGCCGGTGGCGGGGTCGCGCGACAGGTCGGGCGAGATGGAATCGACGGCTGCCACGAGTTCGGGCGTGGTCCGCGCATCGAGCCCGGTCAGCCGCACTGCGGCGGTCTGGCCGACCGTCAACTTGTCGACATCGAGCGGCGACACCCGCGCCTCCAGCGCCAGCCGGTCGGAATGCGGCACCACCTGCATCAGCGTTTCGCCGGCCGCTACGACGCCGCCCACGGTTCGGACGATCGACTCGTGCACGATGCCATCCTGCGGGGCGCGGATTTCCAGCTTCGCCAGCCGGTCCTCGGCGGCGATCTTCTGCTGCAGCAGTTCGGCGATCTGCAGCCCGGCATCGCGCAGATCCTCCAGCACGCCGGCGCGGAAGGTAGCCGTGTTCTCGGCGATCTTGGCGCGGCTGCCGGCGATGGCGGTGCGGGCGGAGGCGATTTCAGCGGTGAGATTGCCGGCCTCGCCTTCGAGGCGCGCCAGTTCGCGCTTCGAACTGTTGAGGCGGCTCGCTTCCATCAGGCCGTCCCGGAACAGGGTTTCGGCGTCGGCGACCTCGCTGGCGAGGATTTCGGTCTGCCGGCGCACGGCGGCCTGCTGGGCCTCGAGCCCCGCGATCTGTTCGCCCAACTGTCCGATCTGCTCGTCGAGTTGTGTGGTGAGACCGGCCTGCGCCGCCGCGCGGCTCTGGCGCAGGCGCTCCTGCGCGGCGAGCAATCCGTCCAGCGTAACGCGGTCCGGCCAGTCGTCGAGGCTGGCGGGAAGCGTCAGCCTGTCGTTACCGATGCTCTCGGCGGTGAGCCGGGCTTCCAGCGCAAACGCAGCGCTGAGCTGCGAGACGATCACCGCGAGATTGGCGGAAACCGTGGTGCTGTCGAGCCGTACCAGCAGCTGGCCGGCGGTCACCGCGTCGCCGTCCTTCACCAGGATCGCGCTCACCACGCCACCTTCCGGATGCTGCACGCGCTTGCTGCCTTCGAGCGGCACGACGGTACCCTGCGCCACCACGGCGCCGGCGATCTCGGTGGTGCCGGCCCAGCCGCCGAGCAGGCCGATGAACAGCGCCATGGCGCAGAGCCCGGCGAAGGCGTGCCGCCGAAGACTCTTGAGCGGATCAGCCATTGACCCGCACCCCTTCGATGCGCGGTGCCGGGGCAGTGACCTGCCGCAACACCTCGTCCTTGCTGCCGAAGGCGCTCTGCCGACCGTTCACCAGGTAGATCAGCTTGTCGCACACGGCGATGGCGCTCGGCCGGTGGGCGATGACGATCACCACGGCGCCACGCGCCTTGGCGGCGGTGAGCGCTGTGGTCAGCGCATTGTCGCCGGCGAAATCGAGATTGGCGTTGGGCTCGTCCAGCACCAGCAGGAACGGGTCGCCGTAGAGCGCTCGCGCTAATCCGATGCGCTGGCGCTGGCCGGCGGACAGCGCGGCGCCGCGCGCGCCGATGCGGGTGTCGTAGCCGTCGGGCAGTCCGGTGATCAGCTCGTGCACGCCGGCCAGTCGTGCCGCCTGCAGTACGCTGTCGCTGTCGGCATCCGGGCGGAAGCGGGCGATGTTCTCGGCGACGCTGCCGTCGAACAGCCCGACGCTCTGTGGCAGGTATCCGATGCGGCGGCCGAGCTGAATCGGGTCGTAGTGGGAGAGCTCCGAGCCATCGAGCCGCACCTCACCCTGCAGCGCCGGCCAGATGCCGCAGAGGCCGCGCGCCAGCGAGGTCTTGCCGGAGCCGGAGAGGCCGAGGACGCCCATCGCCTCGCCGGCCGCAAGGCTGAAACTGATCCCCGCCACCAGCGGTGGCTTCTGTAGATCCGGCCCGGTGGCGAAGTGGCGGACGTCGAGGGTGAACTGCGGATCGGGCAGGGTCAGGCGGTTGCCCGCCGCCGGCTGCACAGCGAGCAGCGCCTCGGTGCGCCGCAGGGCCTGCCGCGCCGTCGCCAGTCCGCGCCACTGCGCCACCACCTGTTCGACCGGCGCCAGCGCCCGCGACGTAACGATCGAGGCGGCGATCATCAGTCCGGCCGAGAGCTCGCCGCGGATCACCAGGTACGCGCCCAGCGCCAACACCGCCGATTGCAGCAGGAAGCGGAACGATTTCGTTACCGATGAGTAGAGCGCGCCGACGTCGGAAGCCCGGTTCTGTACCTCCGCCAGCGCTTCGGCACGGCTGCGCCAGCGCTCGGTGACGTCGTCGAGCATGCCCATGGCGAACACTGGCTCGGCATTGGCCCGGGCATCCTCGCCCAGCGTTTGGCGCTGCGCCATCGCCGCAGCAGCCTCGGCAGTCGGCCGGCCCGACAGCCGCTCGTTGATCACCAGCAGCGCCGTCGCCACCAGTGCACCGCCGGTGGCGAGCCACCCAAGCGCCGGATGGAACAGGAAGACGATGGCGAGGTAGACCGGCAGCCAGGGCAGGTCGAACAGCGCCAGCGGTCCGGGCCCGCCGACATAGCTTCGGATGGAATCGAGGTCGCGCACCGCATCGGGCCGCGTGAGGCCCAGGGGCATCAGTCCCGCTCGTAGCGATGCGCGGAACACGTCGGGCGCAATGGAAGCCTCCAGCGCCCCAGCGAAGCGGAAGGCCATGCGCGAGCGGAGGAGGTCGAGCAGCGCGAGGAAGGCGTAGGTCCCGGCAACCAGCGCGAACAGCGCCACCAGGGTCGGCACCGAGCGGCTGGCGAGCACGCGGTCGTAGACCTGCAGCATGAACAGCGGGCCGGTCAGCACCAGCAGGTTGGTGGCTAGGCTCAAGAGGCCGAGCGCCAGCAGCGGAAAGCCGGTGCGCCTCAGAAGGGCGCGGACGACGCTGTCGCGCCGGGCGCCGTTCGACATTGTGCTTACTCCGTCGCTACCCCCATTGGGCGACCACAGAAGTCTCCCCGCCACCGAGCCATGCATGAACCGGCAGCGTTCGGATGGGAGCCATGCCATGGCGGCATGGCCGCTCGGTGCGCCACAAGAAAAAACCCCGGAACACTGGGGTTCCGGGGTTTAGTTTATGCGGGGTTGGTGCCGCATTTTTCAGCAACAGGACTTTGGGTGCCCCCGTGCCGAAATCTAGGGCAGGTCAGACGATCCAGTCCGACGCTGCGAGGAGGGAATCGAGCGAGGCGCCGTTGAGGCCCATCGCCAGTGCGCCGCCGTGCCCATCGGCGACGCGGATCTCGACGTGATAGCCGCTGCCGTCGACGTCGATACCGAGCGAGTCGAAGGTGTCGCCGCCGCTGGCCGCCGCTTCACGGAACGCTGCAAGGAAGGCCGCCGCCGACGAGAACCCGGTGAGCCCGATATCGAGCCGGTCGCCGGACTTGAGCGAGAAATCCTCTACCGTGTCATGGCCGGCCGAGAACACGAAGGTGTCCGCGCCCGAGCCGCCATTCAGCAGGTCGATGCCGTCGCCGCCGAACAGCCGGTCGTTGCCGGTCTGCCCGTAGAGGTCGTCGTTGCCATCGCCGCCCGACAGGTAATCGTTGCCGCCGCGGGCGAAGAACCGGTCATCGCCACCGAGCCCGTACAGCTCGTTGGCCGCGTCATTGCCGGTGAAGCTGTTGTTGCCGGCGTTGCCGTGACCGGTAACCGCGGCGTTGCCGGTAAACTCCAGCGCCTCGCTGCCTTCGCCCAGCCGGAAGCTGACGGCCGAGACAATGCGGTCGTAGCCGTCGCCGGCCAGCACCACGTCCTTGCTCGAGCTGACGGTGATGCGGTCGGAATCGGCGGTGCCGAAATAGGTGGTGGGCAGGTCGGTGAGCGTCGAGGTTGCCACGGTCTGGCCGTTGAAGCGGAACGCTTCCACCGCGCCGACGATGTCGTAGCTGCCGTCGGGCTTGTGGATGACGAAGCGGCCCGACAGGTCCTTGGTCAGCAGGTAGGCGGACTGGCTGGCCGCGTAGGAGACGATGTCGGTGCCCTGGCCGCCGTCGATCACGTCGTTGCCGGCCGAGGCGACGAACAGGTCGTCGCCCTTTTCGCCGTAGAGGCTGTCACACCCCTTGCCGCCGACCAGCGTATCGGCACCGGAATCGGCGGCGAACTGCACGCCGTAGTCATCCGCCACGAGGATCTCGCCCTTGGTCGTGCCCTGCACGTAGCGGAAGGTCACGTCGTTGGTGTCCATGTTGGTGGGAGCGCCAAAACTCTCGCCGCCGTCGTTCACGTAGAGCACCGGCGACAGGTACTTGGCTTCGATGTCGTTGCGCACCGAGCTCAGCACCTCGACGGTGTTGTGGTGGTCGTCGCCGCCATGGAAGTTGATGTCGCGGTTGGTTTCGCGCACCTGGATGGTGTTGTTGGCCTCACTGGTCCAGCTGGCGAACAGCACGGCGTGCCGGGTGTCGAACGCCTCGAGCCCGACCAGTTGGCTGTCGTACAGCGCCTTGAGCTGGAAGGCGTAGCCGTTGCCGCCGTCGCCCTTGTTCACCGCGCCGTCGACCGACAGGTTCGAGGCCTCGAGGAAGATCGACTGGGCGAAGGTGAAGCCGTTGGATGGCGCATCGTCGATGGCAATATCGAACAGCTTTGCGCCGCTGGTGCCCGAAAGCGAGATGACGTTGGAGCGGTCGAACGCCGATGAGACATTGGAGAAGTTGCCCGGATCCTGTTCGGCGAGCCCGGAGGTGACGGTGAAGCCGCCGAGCTTGACGTTCTCGGCCACCTCGATCTTCTGCACCGAAGCGATGGTGGAGAAGTCGAACGCCACCCCGTTGGTCAGACGTACGGTGTTGCCGTTGACCGAGGCGACCTCGACCATCGAGGTACGCAGCGGCTTGTCCTCGCGCCACGTGGTGTCGCCGATCGAGTCGAGATACTCCGGGGTATTCTCGAGTTCGATCCACAGGTGATCGCCGGCCTGGAGGCCGTTGGCGTCCGCGAGGTGCAGGTACATCGAGCCTTCAGCCGCCGGCTGATCCAGCGCGAACTCGCCCGAGTAGTTCGGCACGTCGATGACGCCGCCGACCTGGAAGGCGCCGCCGGCACGTGCGTTGCCTGTGAGTTCGATGGTCGTGGCGCCCGAACCGGTGCCCATCACCGTGATGTCGTCGCGGTTGATGACGACAGTCTGGTCGAACTCGAACGTTCCGGCGCCCAGGACGATGGTTTCGCCCGCCGGAGCAGAGTCGATAAGGGCCTGCAGCCCGGCCGCAGAGGTCGAGGCGGATACGGTGATCATCGGGAGTACCTTTCGCTATAGGTGGAGGTGGACGCGAATGCCTCCCTTTGCACCGCATCGGCAGTGTTCTCTCGTCGGCGCTAATCCCGGCTGAGGCCGATCGATCGGATTTGCACCAAATGCACCGGGATTTGTTCCAAATGCCCTGAGAACGCGCGCAAGCTCGCCCGCCAATCTGGGCGGGGAGGGGGCCGAAATGTGCACGCTGTGGAAAAGGTCGAAAACGAAAGAGCCGGGCAGACGGCCCGGCTCTCGAAACGCTAGCGATGGCTGGCTCTTAGAGCTGGTGGATCACCACCGGCCGGTCTTCGTTCCAGGCCACGGCGTTGCGCAGTGGCAGGCCGAACTGGCTTTCCTCGATCTCGAACACGTCGCCGGGCTCGGTCTTGATGCCGTCGGCGAAGCTCAGCGTCGCGGTGCCGAACATGTGGACGTGGATGTCGCCCGGCTGGCGGAACAGGTCGTATTTGAAGTGGTGGTACTCGAGGTTGGCGATGGTGTGGCTCATGTTGTCCTCGCCCGAGAGGAACGGCTTCTCCCACAGCACCTTGCCGGCGCGGAGGATGCGCGACATGCCCGAGACGTTGCGCGGCAGCTCGCCGACGCGCAGTTCCGGCCCGAACGAGCAGAAGCGTAGTTTTGAGTGCGCGAGGAACAGGTAGTTCACCCGCTCGGTCACGTGGTCGGAGAACTCGTTGCCGAGCGCGAAGCCGAGGCGGAAGGGCGTGCCGTCCTTGCCGATATAGTAGATGCCGGCGATCTCCGGCTCCTCGCCGGCGTCCTTGGCGAAGGCGGGCGAGGGGATCGGCTGGCCCGGCGCGGTGACGGTGTAGCCGTTGCCCTTGTAGAACCACTCGGGCTGCACGCCAGTCTCACCGGCCTTGGGCTTGCCGCCCTCGAGGCCCATGCGGAACATCTTCATCGAATCCGTCAGCGGCGCCTCGGCCTGCTGTTGGTTCGACTTGTGCATGGCGTCGCGGGTCGAAGCCGAGCCCAGGTGGGTGAGGCCGGTGCCGGTAACATAGAGGTGCGACGGATCGGGATGATCGACAGGGGAGAGCAGGCGGCCCTCCTTGGCCAGCGCCTCGCGGTCGAGCTTTGCGCCGAGGCCTTTCTCGATCACCACGGCGCGCAGCGACAGCCCGCGCTCGGCGGCTTCGGCGGCGAGCGCATAGACGCTCGTAGCGCCGGTCACCACGCTGGTGACGCCGCCTTCGGTAGCGCCGACGGCCCGTGCGCCCTTGTCGTCCGTGAACTGGATGAGATGCATGAAGCCCATTCCCTCGGTTTTCGTTGCCGCCCTATAGCGCGGCGCGCCGGCGATTGCATTCGTATTTTGGATGTAGATCACCAATGCGGGTCTCAAACGGCCGAAAGGCTCGAATCGGTGGGGGCCGGTGCGTAAGGAACAGCGAATTTACCCCCTTGACGTTTTGGAAACGAAATGAGAACAAAATACGTACATTAGATGGACATCTTATCGGTTTGCGCGGCGCAGACCGAAGTGGAATAAGGGAGACCGGTGATGGCTGCTGTTGCGCCTCTGCGAGTTATTGAGGGATCGATGGATAAGGACAAGGCGCTGGCGGCAGCGCTGAGCCAGATCGAACGGAATTTCGGCAAGGGCACGGTGATGCGCTTCGGCGAGGGCGCCATTGCCCAGGTCGAGGCGATTTCCACCGGCTCGCTCGGTCTGGACATTGCACTGGGCATCGGCGGTCTGCCGCGCGGCCGTATCGTCGAAGTGTTCGGGCCGGAAAGCTCGGGCAAGACGACGCTGGCGCTGCATGTGGTGGCCGAGGCGCAGAAGAACGGCGGCATCGCCGCGTTCGTCGACGCCGAACATGCGCTCGACCCGGTCTACGCCAAGAAGCTCGGCGTGAAGGTCGATGAGCTCTTGATCTCGCAGCCCGATACCGGCGAGCAGGCGCTCGAGATCGCCGACACGCTGGTGCGTTCCGGCGCCATCGACGTGCTGGTGGTCGACTCGGTGGCGGCGCTGACGCCGAAGGCCGAACTCGAAGGCGAGATGGGCGATTCGATGCCGGGGCTGCAGGCCCGCCTGATGAGCCAGGCGATGCGCAAGCTCACCGGCTCGATCTCGAAGTCCAAGGCCATGGTGATCTTCATCAACCAGATCCGCATGAAGATCGGTGTGATGTACGGCTCGCCCGAAACCACCACCGGCGGCAACGCGCTGAAGTTCTACTCCTCGGTCCGCCTCGACATCCGTCGCATCGGCGCGATCAAAGAGCGTGAAGAGGTCATCGGCAACCAGACCCGCGTCAAGGTGGTCAAGAACAAGCTCGCCCCGCCGTTCCGCCAGGTCGAGTTCGACATCATGTACGGCGAGGGTATCTCCAAGACCGGCGAACTGCTCGACCTCGGCGTCAAATCCGGACTGGTCGAGAAGTCCGGCGCCTGGTTCTCCTACGACAGCCAGCGGCTGGGGCAGGGGCGTGAAAATTCCCGCCAGTTCCTCAAGGACAACCCGGCCATCGCCGACGAGATCGAAAAGGGCGTCCGCGAAAGCTCCGGCATCCTCGGCGAAGCCCTGCTCACCGGACCGGAAGGTGACGAGGGCGACGACGGCGAGCCGTGATCGGCCCCCGCTGCGAGACGAATTCAAGGGCGCCCACGTGGCGCCCTTTCTGTTGACGGCAGGCCGGGCGCTGCCTCGCCCACCGGCCCCATCTCCCCCCTTGCGGGGGAGAATGGAATTTCTTGGGCTTAGCCTCTTTGCTAAGCTTTAGAAATTCCAAGAGGGGGGACGTTTGGGGGGCACGACGTCGCCACCGCGCCGGCCTACACCTCCCCCTGATGGGGGAGGCCGGGAGAGGGTGAGGCCCACCGCGCCATTCGAGCACTTTGCACCCCCCACCCTTGATCCTTCCCCGCAATGGGGAGGGAGACGACTGCGGGCGCAAAGGAAGTCCCACCCCACTTATCCCCCCACCTCCAACCCATGCGATTCTCGCCCCATCCGCCGCACCGAAGCGAGATCATGACGAGTGGTTGGTGCGGTGGAGGTCGGGTGGGGTGGCAGTCGTGCTGCCCTGGGCTGAAACCACGACGGTCACCCCGGTAGCACGGGGAAGCCGCTGAATAACGCGGGGTGGTCCGGATGCAGGATCACCAGGGGTGGAAGGTCGCCATGCATAAGGAGATCGGGTCGAGGCGTACGGGACTGGCCCCATTGGGTCGCCGGCGTTCAAAGCTCGCCATTCTCGCGATGCGGCACGGGATGCACCCGAGCCTTCACGTGGCATAGGCTGAAAACTCCCGATCGGCCGGCGAGGCGCGAGCCTCACTACTTTGCGGACTACCCGCGTGGGGGCCAGCGCCTCGCCGGCCCGCTTCGTTCTTTGAATCTACCGAAGCCGCAAGGCTGTCGGGCGCATCAGTTCGTCCGCAAATCGAGGCTAGGCACCCCCACCCTCATTCCCTCCCCACAAGGGGGAGGGAGGCGATAGCTGCGCTGTTTCGGTTCCATCGTCTCCCTCCCCCTTGTGGGGAGGGATCAAGGGTGGGGGGCCACACGCTCGGTCTCAGCTTGCGTCTTCCGGCCATTTCCTTGGCTCCCGCTACCCCGCGCTGGACACAACCGCAAGCCCCGCGATAGAAGGCCCTTCCTGTTGTTCTTGGCGGGGCCGCGGCCTCGCCATTTGTCTGTAAGAGACCCGTCATGACGAGCGTGAACGATATCCGGTCGAGCTTCCTGAGCTACTTCGCGAGCAATGGTCACGAAGAAGTCGCATCGAGCCCGCTGGTGCCGCGGAACGATCCGACACTGATGTTCACCAACGCCGGCATGGTGCAGTTCAAGAACGTCTTCACCGGCGTCGAGAAGCGCGACTACGTGCGGGCCACCACTTCGCAGAAATGCGTGCGCGCCGGCGGCAAGCACAACGACCTCGACAATGTCGGCTACACGGCGCGCCATCACACCTTCTTCGAGATGCTCGGCAACTTCTCGTTCGGCGACTACTTCAAGGAGCAGGCGATCGAGCTGGCGTGGAACCTGCTCACCAAGGAGTGGGGCCTGCCCAAGGCGAAGCTGACCGCGACGATCTATCAGGACGACGACGAGGCGATGGCGCTCTGGAAGAAGATCGCCGGCCTGCCCGAGGATCGCATCGTGCGGCTCGGCGCCAAGTCGAATTTCTGGCAGATGGGCGATACGGGGCCGTGCGGTCCGTGCTCGGAAATCTTCTACGACCACGGCGACAAGTACTGGGGCGGCCCTCCGGGTTCGCCTGAGGAAGATGGCGACCGGTTCGTCGAGATCTGGAACCTGGTGTTCATGCAGTTCGAGCAGTTCGGCGACGGTTCGCGCGCCGCGCTGCCAAAACCCTCCGTCGACACCGGCATGGGGATCGAGCGCGTTGCTGCCGTGTTGCAGGGCACCAACAACAACTACGAGACGGACCTGTTCCGCGCCCTGACCTCGGCGACGCAGCAGGCGGTCGGCTACAACGACGACCCGAAGAACCCGAGCCTCAGGGTGATCTCGGACCACCTGCGCTCGATGAGCTTCCTCATCGCCGAGGGCGTGCTGCCCTCGAACGAGGGCCGCGGCTACGTGCTGCGCCGCATCATGCGCCGCGCCATGCGCCACGCGACGCTGCTCGGCGCCACCGATCCTGTGATCCACAAGATCGTCCCGACGCTGGTGCGTGAGATGGGCCAGGCCTACCCGGAACTGGTCCGTGGCGAGCAGATGATCGAGGAGACCGTGCGGCTCGAGGAGCAGCGCTTCCTCAAGACGCTGAGCCGCGGCCTCACTCTGCTCGACGAGGCGACTGCCGACCTCAAGCAGGGCGACATGCTCGAGGGCGTCACCGCCTTCAAGCTCTACGACACCTACGGTTTCCCGCTCGATCTGACACAGGATGCGCTGCGCGCCCGCGGCATCAACGTCGACCTCTCGGGCTTCGAGGACGCGATGGCCCGCCAGCGCGCCGAGGCGCGCAAGAGCTGGGCCGGTTCGGGCGAAGCGAGCGAGGACAAGGTGTGGTTCGCGGTGGCCGACCAGGTCGGCCCGACCGAGTTCCTCGGCTACGAGACCGAGACCGCCGAAGGCGCGGTGACCGCGCTGGTCAAGGGCGGTGCCATCGTCGATGCGCTGCAGGCCGGCGACGAGGGCTACGTCGTTCTCAACCAGACGCCGTTCTACGGCGAAAGCGGTGGCCAGGTCGGCGACACCGGCGCGCTCAGCGGCGAAGGCATTGCAGCAACCGTCACCGACACGGTGAAGAACAATGGCGTCTTCGGCCACAAGGTGAAGGTCACCGAGGGGACGATCAAGGTCGGCTCGCCGCTGGCGCTGCTCGTCGATCACGACCGGCGCTCCGCCATCCGCGCCAACCACTCGGCCACCCACCTGCTGCACGAGGCGCTGCGCCTGGTGCTGGGCGATCACGTGGCTCAGAAGGGCTCGATGGTTTCGGCCGACCGCCTGCGCTTCGATTTCGTGCACACCAAGCCCATCACCCCGCAGGAGATGGCGCAGGTCGAAGAGATCGCCAACGACATCGTGCTGCAGAACTCGCCGGTCGAGACGCGCCTGATGGGCGTCGAGGAGGCCAAGGAGTCCGGCGCCCGCGCGCTGTTCGGCGAGAAGTATGGCGATGAAGTGCGTGTCGTCTCGATGGGCGATCCGACCGGTAACGCAGTGGGCTGGTCGGTCGAGCTCTGCGGCGGCACCCATGTGCGCCGCACCGGCGATATCGGGCTGATCACCGTGCTCGGCGATTCCGGCGTTGCCGCCGGCGTGCGCCGCATCGAAGCGCTGACCGCCAAGGGCGCGCGCAACCATGCCCGCACCAACGCGAACCTCGTTGCCGGCGTAGCCGATGCGCTGCATGTCGGCCCGACCGAGGTGTTCAACCGCATCGAAGCGCTGCAGGAAAGCCTCAAGAAGGCGGAGCGGGCGCTCAGCGACGCCAACAAGAAGCTTGCGCTCGGCGGCGGCGGTTCCGCGCCAGCCTCGGCCGACGAGACCGTCAACGGGGTCACCTATGTCGGCCGTGCCGTGGAGGGCATTTCGGCCAAGGACGTCAAGGGTTTGGTCGATAGCGAAAAGAAGCGGATCGGTTCGGGCGTAGTTACGGTTGTGCTGAAGGGCGAGGATGGTCGCGGTACCGTTGCCGTCGGCGTCACCGAGGACCTCGTGGCCAAGTACTCGGCCGGCGACCTGATCAAGCTCGCGACCGCAGCTCTGGGCGGGCAGGGCGGCGGCGGCCGTCCCGACATGGCGCAGGGCGGCGGCCCCGACGGCGCCAAGGGCGCCGAGGCCATCGCCGCAGTACGCGGCGGGCTCTGAACCAAGCGAGCGCCGCCATGGCGACGCTCCACCGCTCCTTCGGGCGCGAGGCGTTCGGCGGCGACCCGGCCAACTACGACAGCGCGCGGCCGCCTTACCCGGAGGCGACCTGGCAGGCATTGCGCAATCGGGCTGGCCTTCGGCCCGGTATCGACATCTTGGAAGTTGGCGCTGGCACGGGCCTCGCTACCCGGCACCTGCTGGCGCACGATCCGCAGAGTCTGGTTGCGATCGAGCCTGATCGGCGCCTGGCGGAGTACCTGAAGTCCACAATCCCCGATGGGCGCCTCGCCGTCATCGCCGAGCCGTTCGAGACAACAGGGCTCGTCGACACATCCTTCGATCTGGTCGCCTGCGCCACCGCGTTTCACTGGCTCGAGCCCATGCCCGCGCTGGAGCGAATGCGTTCGCTGCTCCGGCGGGGTGGTCACGTGGCGCTGTGGTGGAATGTGTTCGGGGAGCCCGGGCGGGAGGACGCCTTCCACGAGGCGACGGCCCACCTGTTCACCGGGCATCCGACCAGCCCATCCGGCGGCGGCACGGTGGCGCTGCCTTTCGGGCTGGATGCGGAGGCGCGACTGGCCGATTTCGCGACGGCGGGGCTGATCGCCGATCGGCCGGAGGTGTTCCGCTGGACGCTGCCGTTGAGCACCGACGCGATGCGCCGGCTCTATGCGACCTACTCGAACGTCACGGCCCTGACGCCCGACGAGCGGGAGCGGCTGCTCGATGGGCTCGCCGAAGTGGCCGAACGACAGTTCGGTGGCGTGGTCGAGCGCAACCTGACCACAGCGATCTACACGGCCCGCCGCTAGACCGGGTCTGGTCCAGGCCCCTTGAAATCGTCCGGCGAGGGATTGTCTCGCCGGGCGCGATACTCGGCCCAGCGGCCGGCGATGCGGACGCGGGCGCCATCGGCGAAGATGTTGGCGAGCCCCGCCGCGACGATAACGCCGAGGCCAGCGAGGCTGATGGCGTCGGGCACCTCGTTGAAGAACAGCGCGCCAAACAGCAGCGCCCAGATGACCTGGCTGTACTGCATCGGCGCCACCCGGCTCGCCGGAGCCAGTGCCACGCCCTTGAGCTGCAGCAGGTAGCCGATACCGCCGAGCACGCCGCAGACCACCAGCCCGCCGAGCAGCAGCGGGCTCGGCCAGCTGAAGCCGACGATGAAGACGCCGACGAGGTTGGCGACCAGGGTGAACAGGCCGGGCAGGGCGAACAGCGTCACCCGGCGCTCGGCACCTGAGATCAGCCGGATGGTGGTCAGCGACACCGCGGCGGCGAGCGCGCAGATGAAAGCGGCGACGTGCCCGAGCTCGATCTCCCGGAAGCCCGGCCGCACCACCAGCAGCACGCCGAGGAAGCTGATCACCACCAGCGCCCAGCGGTCGAGCGACACCTGCTCCTTCAGCACGACGACGGAGAGGATGGTCGCCAGCACCGGGATGAGGAAGACGAGGCAATAGGCCTCGGCGAGGGGGATGGTGACGAAGGCGTAGGTGATCAGCACGGCGCTCAGGGTGCGGCAGAGCGCGACGAGGATGATCAGGGCCGGGCGGTTGAGCTTGAAGGTATCGCGCCACCGCTCCTCGCGCGGCTTGGAGAACAGTGCCGGCAGGAAAGAGAAGATCGTGGTGAACAGGCCGATCTCGAAGACGCTGAGCGAGCCGCCCAGTGCCTTCACCAGCGCGTCGGCGGTCGCGAACGAGGCCATGGCGCCCAGCGCGCAGAGCACGCCGAGCGAGATGGGTGAGAGGGAGCGCAGCATCTACTTGCCCGGCGTCGCCGGCGCCGGATCGTCTGTCTCGCCGCGACCCGGCAGTTTCGCGTCGTCGCCGAGCGGCGGGCTGACCTCGGAGACGGCGCTGGCCGGGCCGAATACCGAGAGGCGCGAGAAGATGCGGATGCGGGTCTCGTCCGACATCACGTTGAGGATGCCGCAGATGGCCACCACAACGAGGCCGCAGTAGGCGACGGAATCCGGGTACTCGGCGTAGAAGATCGCGCCGAAGACGATGGCCCAGGCGATTTGGCTGTACTGCGCCGGAGCAATCATGCTGACCGGTGCGGTGCGGGTGGCGGTGATGAACAGAATGTTGCCGGTGCCGCCGAGCGCGCCGATCAGGATCAGGAAGGCGAATTCCTGCGGCGTCGGCCAGTGGAAGCCTGCAACCACCATCAGGATCGAGTTGATCACCACGACGTAGCCGAGCGGCAGGCCGAGCAGGCTGACGCGCTTTTCGACCGGCGCGACCTTGCGCAGCGTGGTCGTTGCGATACCGCCCATCACCGCGGCGCCGACCGCCATGAGATGACCGAGCTGCAACTCGCGAAAACCCGGGCGGACGACGAGCAGCACACCGCAGAAGCTGGCGCCGAGGAACAGCCAGCGCTGCCAGGTCACCGTCTCGCCGAGGAAGGTGCGGGACAGCGCCACCACGAAGATCGGCGCGAGGAAGGCGATCGAGTAGGCCTCGGCCAGCGGAATGTGGGTGAAGGCGTAGATGATGCAGAGGTTGCCGATCACGCCGGCGATCGAACGCAGGTGCACCAGGTACGGGTGGCGCATGCGATGCAGGTGCCGCCAGTGCTCGCCCTTGGGCTTGGTGAAGATGGCGGGAATGAACGAGAACAGCGCCGTCCAGAAGGCAATTTCGAAGACGGAGAGGCTGGTGCCGAACCCTTTGATGATGGCGTCGCAGCAGGAATAGAGGAGGTAGGCAAAAAGCGCAAAAGCGACGCCGGAGGGCATCTTTGGGTATCCGAGGAGGGAGGGACAGCGACTGGTATGTTAGTTGCGTATACGCCGACCGCCGGTGGCCGTCGATGGGCGCAAACGCCACAGCGACTAATTATTTCGTCTCTACTTGAACCTTTCGCGGGCTAGCGGCCCGATGCTCTCGATCTTGTTGGTCCAGATGTAGCCGGCAAAGCCGTCAGGGACCTGCGCCAGCAACTCGGGCGTATCGATACCGGCGGTGCCGGGATCGCCGGAAGTGTAGGGGCCGAGCAGGATGACTTCGGAGCCAGCCTGTTTGAGGCGCTCGACGAACAGGTTCGGCCAGCCCCAGACGAAGGGCGCGACGTTGATCGGCAGCATGACCTTGGTGTTGCGGCAGGCCTCGGGGACGAAGCCGGTCCAGCCGAGCCCCTCGTATTGCAGCAGGCAATCGACCAGTCCTTTGCGCGACCAGACGTTGAGGTCGCCGATCAGTTCGGCGGCGCGATAGGTCGGCGGGTCGCCGCCATAGGCGCCCCACACGGCCGGCCGCCATTCCGGATGGGTGTCGAGCAGGGCCGCGAGCATGTCGCCTTCGCGCGCCTCGTTGCTCTTGAAGTTGACGAGGAACCGCTGCTCCGGAAATGCGCTGAACACTTCCTTGAGTTCCGGCATCAGGCCGACGCCCTGGCCGCGGAACGGGTAGGTGGTGCCGCCATCGGCGGTGTAGCCATAGCCGATGTCGAGCAGTTTCAGCGCGGCCATGTCATGGCTGCGAGTTTCGCCGGTGCCCTCGGTGCGGCAGTCGACGGTCCAGTCGTGCAGCACGGCGAACTGGCCGTCGGTGGTTGGGTGCACGTCGAGTTCCACGATGTCGGCGCCGGCGGCGAAGGCGGCCTGCATCGAGGGGATGGTGTTCTCGAGATAGGCGTGGGTCGGCGCATCCATCCGCTCGGCGGTGCAGGTGTCGTTCTTCAGGTCGGTTCGGTCGAAGGTCTGATGCACGCCGCGATGGGCGATCAGCTCGAGCTTTCCTTCAGGCGGCGCCACGCGCCAGGACGCATTCCAGACGTAGACCGCGGCGACAATGACCGCGAGGCCGAGCAGAATCTTCTTGAACATGACTACCCCTCAATGGGGCGACGCTCGTGTGGGTTCATGGCCCAAGTATGGCTGGAGTCCTCAGCCGCAGTTGAGTTTTTGAGCCGAGGAAATCGGTCTCGCACTGGATGCGCCGGAGCGTTGCGAGGTCCCCTTCGGTAGGCGCTTCGCCGTTCTGTTTCACCACGATGGCCTCGACCACGGCGCTGGCTTCGCCGTTGGGGATGCCGAACCAGACGAAGGTCGCGGCGGTATCGATGAAGGCGCCTTCGCGGACGAAGCCGGTCTCGCTGGTGACATCGTTGGTGTAGGCGCGACCGAGCGCGCCCTGCGCCAGCGCGCTGTCATAGAGCTTTCGGGAGCCGACGCGTTCGAAGACGAAAACATCGCCGAGATGCGAGACTCTTGAGCTGGGCGTACTAGCGTCGACAATGAGGTCGGCGGGCATGGTCGGGAGCAGGGGCGGCAACATGCTGTTGAAGCGGTTGGCGTCGATGTCGGCTTCGCCCGGCAGGTCGAGGCTGTCGATGTCGGCATCGAGCGGCAGGAAGAAGCTGTTGAGCGGTCCCTTGGCGAAAATACGCTTCAGCGGATCGCGCCCGACGCCGGCGGTGGACCAGCCGTGCTGGCGGTTGAAGAAACTGGTGCTTGCGGCATTGAGGCCGTCGAGGCCCGGGGTGAAGTACAGCGCGATCTCGTAGTCGCCGTCCGTCGCCATCGAGATATCGGTAGCCGAGCAGCTACCGATATCGAGCAGGCGCTCGCCCAGCTTGTAGCCGGAGATCGGGCCGGCGAACTCAGCCTTGCCTATGGCCGGCGTGTAGTCGGACTCGAAGCGCCACTGCATGTCGTAGGGGTCGGCGCGCTCGTCGATGGCGAGGAGGCGCAGGCAGGCCTCGCGGATGGCAGAGGGCAGGTCGGTGATCCAGCCCGAAGAGGGGGTGGGAGGCAGCGTGACGCGCGCCAGGTAGAGATCCTCCGCCGTCACAAGGTCGTAGGTTTCGTCTGGTCCCATGCCGACCATCTTGAAGATGACCTCGGGATCGACGTTCCACTTCACCAGCTCCTTGACCATTCGGGCCAGCGAATCCCGCGTCTGGCCCTGCATGGCCATAGCGCCACGCTCGTTGAGCGCGTTGGTGAAGGACTCTTCGTCGGCGTAGGGCGCGTGGAAGCCGACGATGGAGCCGGGTTCGACCATACGGTCGACATAGGTGCCGACGCCCTCCTGGCTCGACCAGGCGGAGCCGCCGAGGAAGGCGAAGGCGCAGGCCGAGTAACAGGTGCTGCCGCGCTCGACGACGGTGGCGATGTGGTTGGCGCGCAGGAAATCGGCGAGTGCCAGGCCCTCATAGTAGCTGCCGCCCGGGCCGTTCAGCGTGAGGACTGCCGTGGCGCCGCCATCGGGGCCGATGCAGGAGAGCCGGCATTTGACGAAGGTGTCGTACATGCTCTGCAGCGTCGCGACGTCGCCGTCGGCGGTATCGCCCTCGTAGTGCAGATGCGGCACCGGATGGGTGGCGGAATACTGCATCGAGACGATGGAAATAGTCGCAGCTGACGCGGTCAACGGCAAGGCGAGGGCGATCGACAAAAGAGCGATCGAAAAGGCCAGCAGACGCATGCGGAAGACTCCCCCAAGAACTGTAGTTCTATGAGTTTTGACGCGCGTCGTTCAAGCGTCCTTGGGGTATGTCGGCGAAATCGCTGCGCTAAAGTGCGCGGACCCGGTTGTTGCGCGGGCCGTGTTCCAGCTCGACGAGGCCGAGTGCCTCGAGCACCGGCGTCACGTAGTTGGCGAAGCGGCCGCGAAAACCCTTCTTGATACCGTACCAGCCGCCGACCGGGTTGTCGGGCGAGCGGGCCCAGGCCTCAACGGTGCCGGGCTTGGCCTCCTTCTGCTCATCGGCATTGCCTAGTTCCATCCAGTCGCCGTGCTGCTTCAGCATCTGGTGCAGGTCTTCGATGGCGCGAAGGTGGTAGCGCAGCTCGGTGCCGCCGGCGATGCAGACGAGCGCCGGCGGGGCGGCGTCGGGGGCGCGATACAAGGTGATGTCGCTGGAGCCCGGCGGGGTCTTGAGCAACCACGGATCGTCTTTGGTACCTGCGGGCATGGTCGGCTCCTCCATCATTTTGCAGCTCAGCATAGACCGGCCGCGTGACGGGAGCACTATCTGGCGCGACCAAGGCGGTTGCGCAGCGCATGCAGTTCGGTGCGTACCCGGTGCGCGATGAACCGACCGGCGTAGTAGGGCCCCAAACCGGCCCGCCTCGCGTGTCGCCACCAGCGATCGCTGCCGGGAAGGCCCCAGCGTTGCCATGGCTTGCGATTGGCGAAGTGAATGATCCACGGCTCCCGCCGCTGGTTGACGATCGCTGGGGCGAGTTCGGGGATCACCTCGCCCCAGAGGTCGTCGGCCAGCCCCTCCGGCCGAACGTTCCAGCGTGGGTCGACGAGCGTGATCTGGCCCCGGAAGGCCATGTTGGTGAGGCATTGGTCGGCAAAGCGCACCGCGTGCTTCAGTTGCTGAACCATGCCGGTCATCCGCTGCTCGTAGTCCATCTCGCGCAAGCGCTGGAGGTCGAGCACCATGACGCCCGCCTGCACGTAACCGAGCATTTCCGCCGGACTGCGGAAGCCGAGCGTGTCGTGCAGGTAGGCGTACGCATCGGCCCGCGCCGCCTGGCGATCGGAGTGGATGGTCAGGGCGCTGTCGACGGTGTGGAGGTCAACCGCCGCGCCCAGCGGGTTGCCGCCGAGATCAACGTCATGGAGCGCGCGTAGATCAGTTTCAACGACGAGATCGACGTCGAGATAGATGACGCGATCAAGGTCAGCGAGGATCCGGGGCACGGCGAAACGGAACAGCGTCGCTGATGGAAAGCCGCTAATGATGCCGATTTCGGTGAACGGATTGGGCAACTGGTGCAGGACGATTTCGACCTGCGGATGCCGCCACCGCTCGATGCGGCGAACGACCCAGCTGTCCGGGCCGTCGTAGAGCACGTGGAAAACGACGCGGCTGGTGGGCGCGGCGCTCGCCGCGATCGAAGTGGCGACGACGAGGACGAGCGGCAGGTAACCCGCGTCGAGGGCGGTGCAGACGGCGACGGTGTCGCCGCCCGCGACCGCAGAGTGCATCAGGCCGCCATGGCCTTCTTGAGGTTGGCGTCGATGGCGTCGAGGAAGCCGAGGGTGGACAGCCACTTCTGGTCCGGGCCGACGAGCAGCGCGAGGTCCTTGGTCATCTGGCCGGCTTCGACGGTCTCGACGCACACCTTCTCGAGGGTCAGTGCGAACTTTGCCAGTTCGGCATTGCCGTCGAGCTTGGCGCGGTGCTGCAGGCCACGGGTCCAGGCGAAGATCGAGGCGATCGAGTTGGTCGAGGTTTCCTTGCCCTGCTGATGCTGGCGATAGTGACGGGTCACGGTGCCGTGCGCGGCCTCGGCCTCGACGATCTTGCCATCGGGGGTCATCAGCACCGAGGTCATCAGGCCGAGCGAGCCAAAACCCTGCGCCACGATGTCGGACTGCACGTCGCCGTCGTAGTTCTTGCAGGCCCAGACGTAGCCGCCGGACCACTTCAGCGCCGAGGCGACCATGTCGTCGATCAGGCGGTGTTCGTACCAGATCTTCAGCTCGTCGAACTTTGCCTTGTAGTCGCGGTTGAAGATCTCCTGGAAGATGTCCTTGAAGCGCCCGTCATAGGCCTTGAGGATGGTGTTCTTGGTGGAGAGGTAGCACGGGACCTTGCGGTTGATGGCGTAGTTGAACGAGGCGTGGGCGAAATCGGCGATCGAGTCGTCGAGGTTGTACATGCCCATGGCGACGCCGGCCGACGGGGCGTCGAACACGTCGTATTCCTGCACCGTGCCGTCATCGCCGACGAACTTCATCGTCAGCTTGCCCTTGCCGGGGAACTTGAAATCGGTGGCGCGGTACTGGTCGCCAAAGGCGTGGCGGCCGACGATGATCGGCTGGGTCCAGCCCGGGACGAGGCGCGGCACGTTCGAGCAGATGATCGGCTCGCGGAAGATCACGCCGCCCAGGATGTTGCGGATGGTGCCATTTGGCGACTTCCACATCTTCTTGAGTTTGAACTCTTCGACGCGCTGCTCGTCGGGGGTGATGGTGGCGCACTTGATGCCGACGCCGTGCTTCTTGATGGCGTTGGCGGCATCGACCGTCACCTGGTCGTTGGTGGCGTCGCGGTTCTCGACCGAGAGGTCGTAATACTCGATGTCGAGATCGAGGTAGGGAAGGATCAGCTTGTCCTTGATCGCCTGCCAGATGATGCGGGTCATCTCATCGCCGTCGAGATCGACGACAGGGTTGGCAACTTTGATCTTGGCCATGCGTAAGCTCCTCAGCGGCGCGGAAAATCTGATGCCGGGGCTAATAGCATGAAATCAGGCACGGGGAAGGGTCCGGCGGCCGTTGCGCCATTGACTTTGGTAGAGACCGATTGACACCGTGCATATACACACTATCTATCGGCGCATGGATGATTTCAGCCGGTGCATGGTTTCGAATACGCGGATGGCGGCGCGGGCGATTACGCGGCGCTATGATGCGTATGTGCGGCCATTCGGGATTACCTCGACGCAGTATTCGGTGCTCGGGCTGATCGTCGCGTCGGGCGAGCGGAACGTCAGCGAACTGGCGGAGAAGCGCGGCTTCGAGCGGACGACGCTGACGCGCAACCTCGATCGGCTGGAGAAGGTGGGACTGATTGCCTCGCGGCCGGCCGAGCACGGCAATGGCCGGATCTGCTCGCTGACGGCAGAGGGCCGGGCTCTGGTCAACGAGGTCCTGCCGCTGTGGCGGAAGGCGCAGGCCGAGATCCGCGCCGAGCTCGGCGCCGATGGATTTGAAGACACCCTGATGAAACTGCAGCGGCTCGCCACCATCTGAATGGGCGTGGCCGCTGCCGACTTTGAACGTACCCGTGTAACTACACGAGAAGGAAGAACTTCGATGGCAAACCAGTCCGATCCGATCGTCGTCACCGGCATGGGCGTCGTCAGCCCGCTGGGGACCGGCGTCGATACCGTGTGGTCGCGGCTCATCGCGGGCAAGAGCGGCATCGTCACGAACACGCGGTTCGACGTGACCAACTATGCCGCCAAGGTCGCTGGGCTGGTGCCGACGACGGAAACGGACCCGCAGGGGTTCGACCCGCTGGTGGCGATCGACCCCAAGGACATCAAGAAGATGGATCTGTTCATCCAGTACGGGCTGGTGGCGGCGCAGGAAGCAATCGCTCAGTCGGGCTGGGTGCCTGAGACCGAGGACGAGAAGGCGCGGACCGCCACCGTCATTGGCACCGGCGTCGGCGGATCGCCGGTGATGGCGCATGCGGTCGAAACGATCATCGAGAAGGGGCCGCGGCGCTTGTCGCCGTTCACGGTGCCGAGCTTCCTCGCCAACCTCGCAGCCGGGTGGATTTCGATCCGTTATGGCTTCAAGGGGCCGATCGGTGCGCCGGTGACGGCCTGCGCGGCGTCGGGCCAGGCGATCGGCGACGGCATGCGGTTGATCCTCACCGGTGAGGCGGATGTCGCCATCGTCGGCGGGGCCGAGGGCTCGGTCGACCCGATCTCGGTGGGCGGCTTCGGCGCGGCGCGGGCGCTGGCGACGGCGTTCAACGATGATCCCGAGGGCGCGTCGCGGCCGTTCGACCGCAGGCGCGATGGGTTCGTTTTGGCCGAGGGCGCGGCGGTTCTGGTGATCGAGCGGCTGAGCCACGCCAAGGCGCGAGGCGCGACACCGCTCGCGATACTCGCGGGTTACGGAACCTCGGCCGACGCCTACCACCTAACTGCGGGCGAGCCGGGCGGCGCAGGCGCGCAGGCGGCGATGCGCGGGGCGCTCAGGATGGCCGGGCTGTCGCCGGGCGAGATCGACTACATCAATGCGCACTCGACCTCGACGCAGGTGGGCGACGCGGCGGAACTGGCCGGCATCGGCGCGGTGTTCGCCAACCGCGGCAAGGATCTCGCCATCTCCTCGACCAAGTCGGCGACCGGTCACCTTATGGGTGCAGCCGGCGCGATCGAGGCACTGTTCTCGATCCTTGCGATCCGCAACGGCATCGTGCCGCCGACGCGCAATCTCGAGGATCCCGACGTCGGCGAGCAGTTCAACCTGGTGCCGAAGGTTGCGCACGAAAAGACCGTGCGCCACGCGCTGTCGAACGCCTTCGGCTTCGGCGGGGTCAACGCGACGCTGGTGTTTTCGGCGATCTAGGCTTCTTCGGTTTCTCGGCCTTGAGGGGGCGCTGGGCAACCGCCGCCTCGGCAAAGCGGAGCCAGTCCTCCAGCGCCTCATCGTCCTCGATGGCGTCGCCCTCGATCCAGAAGAAGCCCGACATCACCCGGCCGTTGTGAACCATCTCGCTGGTGCCCGGCCGGGCTTTTGCCGCCTCGTGATTGTCCTTGCCGACCGAGATCAGGACGCCGCCATCCTTCTTGCAGCCGACGAGGATGTGGCCGTTGAGGAGGAAGGTGAGGCCGCCGAACATGTATTTTTCGGTGATGCGCGGATCATCGCCCACCAGCATGCGGACACGCTCGGCCAGGTGATTCATCGTCTCGGAGTTTTTCATTTCGGGGGCAGGGACTCCGCGTAGCTGAGGGCGTAGGCGATCCAGCCGCCAAGCGCCGCATCGTCGGGCGTGCCGCTGGCGTCGACGGCGATGAAGCCGGTCATCGGGCGCGGGCCCATGTGCATCTGGTAGGCGCCGGGCCTCGCGAGGGCGTCGGCCTGTTTGTCGGGATCGATGCGGACCAGCAACTCGCCTTTGGCGGTGGTGCCGATGGCCATGTTGCCCCGGAGCATGAAGCCGATGCCGCCGAACATCTTCTTTTCGACGAGGCCAGGTGGAAGTAGCGGCCGCAGGCGGCTGCCCAGGGCGTCGGATGCTGCGCTCATCTTGTTGTCTCCGGATCGCGGTAGGTGTCGTGTTGGGGTAGTCCGTCCGGCAGGGCGTCCCACTCGTGGTGGCCGCGGGCGAAGATCAGTTGGTTCGGCTCGAACCAGTCGGCATTGGACCCAAACAGCCCGACCGCCAGCATCAGCAGGTCTGGGGCGCGACTCGACTGGGCATAGAGTGGCGTGCCGCAGGCGGGGCAGAACCAGCGGGTCAGCGTCGCGCCGGAATGGGCCGGACGGGCGAAGCTGGCGGTGGGACCGGTGACGGTGACGTCGGCGGGGCGGGCCAGCGCCACGGTCGAATGCCCGGTGCCGGTGGCGCGCTGGCAGTCCTCGCACGAGCACATGAACATCGAGCGGATGCGCCCCCGTACGGCGAGCGTGACCGCGCCGCAGGCGCAGCCGGCGCTGAGATCGATCTGGGGTTTGGGGTTCGCGGTCATGCCGCATGCTGACACTGAGGATTTGCCATCCGCAAGACGTCTGCTTGATCGTCGCGGGCGCTCGCTTTAGACGAACGCCATGGTCTACGCGCCCAACTATCCGATCGAAACCGAGCGGCTGCGACTGCGCCCGTTCTCGCGTGGCGATGTCGACGCGGTGTTTGCCTATCGGCAGCGCGAGGACGTGGCGCAGTACCTGTTCGATGGACCGATGAGCCACGAGAGCGTCACCGAGGTGGTGCAGCAGCGGATCGGGCAGTACGAACTCGATGGCGAGGGCGCCAAGGTGTTCCTCGCGGTCGAAACAAGGGAGCCGCAGAGGGTGATCGGCGAGGTGTCGCTGATCCTCAGGGACGGGCCGGCCCGGCAGGCCGAGATCGGCTACATCTTCCACCCGGAGTTCCATGGCCAGGGCTACGCCACCGAGGCGGCGCGCATGCTGCTGCAGATGGGGTTCGAGGGCGCCGGCATGCACCGCATCTATGCCCGCTGCGATGCGCGCAACGCCGGATCGTGGAAGGTGATGGAGCGGCTGGGGATGCGACGAGAGGCGCATTTCCGCGAGCACGCGCTGTTCAAGGGCGGCTGGGACGAGGAGTTCGTCTACGCCCTGCTGGAAGGCGAATGGCGGGACCGCGCCGGGCGCTAAGTGCCGCCAAGGACTTGTCTATTCGGTCCGGCTGAGCGGATTTGGCAAGATATTTCAAAGACTAAGGCGGAACCGCCATCAACCCGTCGCGTTGCTGGAGTAAGCAGCACCATGAGGGGAGGAGCGGAGATGGCGATGCCTGATTTTCCGATTGAGACCGAGAGGCTTACTCTCAGGAACTTCCAGAAATCCGACCTGGATGCTGTCATGGCATACCATGCCTTGCCCGAGGTGCAGCGCTACCTCGACTGGAAGGCGCGCGACCGGGTGGAGGTGAAAGCCGCACTAGATGCCATGTGCGCGCAGCACCGGCTGAACCGGCCGGGCGATGCGCTGACCCTGGCGGTGGTGCGCAAGGCCGACGACATGCTGATCGGGCAGATTTCGCTGCGCTGGACCGACGCTACGGCCGGGCAGGCGGAGCTGCGTTTCATTCTCAGTCCGGCGACGCGGCGGCAGGGCTATGCACGGGAATCGGTTCGCGCCATGCTGGACCTTGGCTTCAATGAGCTCGGCCTGCACCGGATCTATGCGCGCTGTTCGGGGCGGAACCAGCCGTCGGCCAAGCTGCTCAAGGATATCGGCATGCGGCTCGAGGCGCATTTCCGCGAGCACGCGCTGTTCCAGGGGGAATGGGACGAGGAACTGCACTTCGCCATTCTCGATCGCGAATGGCTGCGCGGCAGCAAGGTGAAGGAACTGACCCACCACATGGTGGCCTGAAATCACGCGCGCGTAACGATAGCGACGTAACGGTATCGCGTCGACTTGCGAAAACCGCATGGCTGACATGCAATGATCCTGACGCCGCGGCGGCCCCATGGTCTACTGCCGGTGTTAAGGGCATCGCGGTGGATGCCGGGTGCTGATTGAGGGGTCAGGTGCCCGGTGCGATGTCCAGATTGGACGCATGCGCAGGGGACCCTTTATGGATTCTACTCCCGCGGCCGGAGACGGCAATGGCCGCAGCCGTCTGCTTGCTTTCTCCCTCCGCGATGTCCTGATCGTCGCTGTTCTCATCTTTCTGGCCGCGCTGGCGGGCAGCCTGTCGCGACCGATGGGCTTTCTCGCCGTATTCTGGCCGGCCAACGCCCTGCTCGCGGGCATACTGGTGCGCGAGCCGCGTTTGCGCACACTTCCGGTGCTCGTCGGTGCCGGTCTCGGATATGTCGCGGCAGCGCTGGTGATGGGTGACAGCCTGCGGATGGCGACGCTGCTCACCGCCAGCAACCTTGTCGGCGCCCTGGCCTTCACCGTGCTGTTCGGGGCGCTCGAGCCCGAGGACCAGGCCCTGACGCGGCCGCAGGGCGTGATTTCGCTGGTGCTGATGGCCTGCGCCGCGTCGGCGGCCGCCGGGGTGGTGGGCGGCCTGGCGCTGAGCGAGCTGACCGGCGTCAGCTATTTCGAAGGCTGGTCGGGGTGGTTCGCGGCGGAGCTGGTGAACTACCTGGCGCTGTTGCCGGTGATCCTGACGCTGCCGGCGCTGTCGAAGTGGTGGCCGCTGCCGCGCTTCCGGCGCGCGGCGCTGCGTTCGGTGGTGCTGCCGATCGTGGTGACGGTGCTGGTGATCCTGCTGTCGATGCTGGTGACGCACCAGGTTTCAATCGTCTTCCCGGTGCCGGCGCTGATCTGGTGCGCGTTGGCGCTGCCGCTGTCGGCGACAGCTGTGCTGGTGATGATCTACTCGGGCACGGCGATGATCGGCATGAAGCTGGGGCTGTTCGATCTGGGGCTCGGCACGGCGATGACTGGCGATACCATCACCGTGGTGCACCTGGGTGTGGCGCTGGTGGCGCTGGGGCCGATGGTGATTGCCAGCGTCAATGCCGAGCGCCGCCGGCGGATCGAGCAGCTGGAGAGGCTGGCGCGGCACGACTCGCTGACCGATGCCCTGACCCGCAGCACCTTCATGGAGGAGGGGACCCGGCTGATGTCGCAGTTGCGGCTGGAGCCGGGGGCGGTCGCGGTGCTGGTGCTGGATGCCGACCATTTCAAGCAGATCAACGACGATCACGGCCATCCATCAGGCGACCGGGTGCTGGAGGCGGTGGCGGCGGCGATCCGCACGGCGATCCGGCAGGGCGATCTGTTTGGCCGCATCGGCGGCGAGGAGTTCGCGCTGGTGCTGCCGCGGGTGACCCGGCGCGAGGCGCAGGCGGTGGCGGAGCGGATGCGCAAGGCTGTCGCCAACCTGGCGGTGGTGCTGGAAAGCGGCAACCTGCAGCGGATCACGGTCAGCATCGGCGTGGCATTCGATGCCGTGAGTGGGGCAGGGCTCTCCGAAATGGTTTCGCTCGCCGACCGCGCGATGTATGAGGCCAAGCGGGCGGGGCGCGACCAGGTGGTGGTCTGCGACTTCGACGGATCGGAACGCCCGCCGATGCAGTGAAAGGACGCGGCGCCGATGGCCGGAACCGACAAGTCGCAAGAGTTCAGCTATCGGCCGAGCCCGGCCATTATCCTGTGCGAACCGCAACTGGGCGAGAACATCGGTACGGCAGCCCGCGCCATGGCGAACTTTGGGCTGTGGGACCTAAGGATCGTCAACCCGCGCGATGCCTGGCCCAATGAGCGCGCCATTGCGGCGGCGTCGCGCGCCGACCACGTGATCGAGAAGGTGCGGGTGTTTGCCACCGTCGAGGAAGCGATCGCAGATCTCTCCATGGTGTTCGCCACCACGGCGCGCCGCCGCGACATGCAGAAGCCGGTGTACGGGCCGGAGGAGGGGGCGCAGCGGGCCATCGCCCATATCGCCAGCGGCCAGAAGGCGGGCATCCTGTTCGGGCGTGAGCGCTGGGGGCTCTACAACGAAGAAGTGGCGATCTCGGACGCCATCATCACCTATCCGGTGGAAGCGGCATTCGCCTCGCTCAACATCGCGCAGGCGGTGCTGCTGATGGCCTATGAGTGGCGCCAGCAATACGACAAGGGCGAGGTGCTGCCGTTCGAGGGCGGGCTCGATCCGATCGCGCCGCGTGCCGAATTGGTCGGGTTGTTCGAGCACCTCGAGACGACGCTCGACAGTACCGGCTTCTTCAAGACCGACGACAAGCGGCCGACCATGGTCGACAACCTCCGCGCCGCGTTCACCCGGGCGCAGCTTTCGACGCAGGAAATCCGTACCCTGCGCGGGGTGATTTCGTCGATCGACCGGGCGCACCTGAGGCAGGGCCGCAAGGCCCGGGAAGCCGAGGCGGCGAAGGCGGCCAAGGGCGAAAGCTGACGCCAACGGCGGCCGATAGCGCCCAAAGTATGCTTTGACGCCCCGTTGGTGGGCGTGCGATCAGGCGTCACCATGTCGCACGCGCCCTCCGAGCCATCCAAGCTCGCTTTCAGTTACCGGAACTTCCGCTTCTTCTGGCTGACCACGCTGCTGGTCAGCTTCGCGGTGCAGATCATGTCGGTGTCGATCGCCTGGCAGATCTACGACGTCACCGGCGAGCCGTTCCTGCTCGGGCTGGTGGGGCTGTCGCTGTTCCTGCCGGCGCTGGTGCTGATCCTCGTCACCGGCCTGACCGCCGACCGCTTCAACCGGCGGATGATCATGGCGATCTGTCTCGGGGTGGAGTTGCTGTGCGCGCTGGGCTTTCTCGCCTTCGTCAACGCGCAGGCGCACGAGGTTTGGCCGATTTTCGGTATCCTCGTCGTGCTGGGTACGGCGCGGGCGTTCTGGAGCCCGGCGGCGCAGTCGCTGGCGCCGAACCTGGTGCCGCCGGAGGCGCTGTCCAACGCCATCACCGTCAACGCTTCGGCCTGGCAGTTCGCATCGATCGCCGGGCCGGCGGTTGGCGGGCTGCTCTACGGCATCGCGCCCGCCGTGGCATTCGGCACCGGCGCGGTCCTGCTGGTGATTGCCATGGGGTCGGTCTTGATGATCTCGAAGCCGCAGCACCGGGAGTCGCACCAGGCGACCAGCCTCGAGACCATGCTGGCGGGGTTCCGCTACATCTTCTCGAACAAGGTGGTGCTCGGCGCCATCTCGCTCGACATGTTCGCGGTGCTGATGGGCGGCGCGGTGGCGCTGCTGCCGATCTACGCCAAGGATATCCTGCATGCCGGACCGCAGGAGCTCGGGTTTCTGCGCGCCGCGCCGGGGATCGGCGCCATCACCATGGCGCTGTTCCTGACGCGGTTCCCGATCCGCGATCATGCCGGCAAGCTGCTGTTCCTGTTCGTCGGGCTGTTCGGCGCCTTCACCGTGCTGTTCGGCTTTTCGACGACGGTGTGGATATCGATTCCAGCGCTGGCGCTGGTTGGGGCCTCTGACATGGTGAGCGTCACCATCCGCGAGACCATCATGCAGCTTTGGACGCCCGAGGAGGTGCGCGGCCGGGTCAACGCGGTGAACTCGGTGTTCATCGGCGCCTCCAACGAGCTGGGTGAGTTCCGTGCCGGTACAGTGGCGCACCTGATCGGTCCGGTGCCGGCGGTGGTGATCGGCGGGGTCGGCTCCATCGCCATTGCGGTGCTGTGGAGCAGGCTGTTCCCGGGCCTACGGAACCAGCGCACGCTTGACCGCAAGATGGTGTAGCCCGCTACGGGTTCGCACGAGTTGAGATAATCTGAGTCCAGAACTTAAAGCGCTCCACAAGCGAGCGCGGGCTATTGCTCCCATCGCGGCCGGCGCCTCCGGCCGCGCACAAGGGAGGAAAGGATGCCTCAACACACAGACAACTACGAACTCAAGTGCCCGGAAAAACTGGGCAGCAGACCACCCAAGAACAATCAGCCGAACATGACGGCGACCGACCTGCACATCAACCAGACCGACGCGAGCGTCGAGGTGCTCGGGATCGGTGGGATCGACCCCAACAGTCCGGTCAGTCCGCATGGCGTTGGCATCGATGCCAACGGGGTGATCGACATCACCGGGATCAACGTGAAGCCGGGGGACACGATCACCGTGCGGCTCAAGCACAAGAAGAGCAACGCCAAGCTGCCGCTGGTCTACCACTGGACCTACCCGGTCGTCGGCGCCGGCAACGGCGAGGACCAGACGCTGGCGATGCTCGATGAAGAGGGGCCGGCGACAGGCGTCGCGAGCGCCGAGCTGCAGCCCTTGCTCGAGGCCCTGCTCGAGGCGATCGGACCACTCGAAGGCCGCACGCGCCGCAAGGAACGCTAGCTGGCTGGGCGCCGCCGGTGACCACCACAGCCTGCGGCGCTTGACTCCTGCGGCTTCCGCCTCTATCACGCGCCCACTTGTCGAGCCCTCGGGCTCCTCGAGCGCACCCGGGATTCCCTGAACTCAGAGAATCTGTCGGTCCGTGCCGCAAGGCCGGGCAGAGGAGGGCGCAATCACTTTCGACGATCTATGAAAGGATTCCGATGTCGAAGCGCGATTCAGTTAAGCACAAGATCGACCGCCGTCTTGGCGAAAACCTGTGGGGCCGTCCGAAGTCCCCGCTCAACAACCGTGCCTATGGCCCCGGCCAGCACGGCCAGCGCCGCAAGGGCAAGACCTCCGACTACGGTCTGCAGCTGCGCGCCAAGCAGAAGCTCAAGGGCTACTACGGTTCGATCACCGAGAAGGCCTTCAAGAAGCTCTATACCGAAGCTTCGCGCGTCAAGGGCGACACCGGCGAGCGCCTGATCGGCCTGCTCGAGAGCCGTCTCGACGCCATCGTCTACCGCGCCAAGTTCGTGCCGACCGTGTTCGCGGCGCGTCAGTTCGTGTCGCACGGCCACATCCTGGTCAACGGCAAGCGCGTCAACATCCCGTCCTACCAGGTCAAGGTCGGCGACAAGGTTGAGGTGCGCGAGCGCTCCAAGCAGCTCGGCATCGTGCTCGAAGCCAACCAGCTCGCCGAGCGTGACGTTCCCGAGTACGTGGAAGTCGATCACGGCAAGCAGACCGCCGTCTACGTTCGCGTCCCGGCCCTGTCGGACGTGCCGTACCCGGTGCAGATGGAACCGAACCTGGTGGTGGAATTCTACTCGCGTTAATCGCGCGGGACACACCACGGAACTGGAAAGGGCCGCCCGATGGGCGGCCCTTTTTCGTTGGCGAGGTTGCCGGCGCTTACTGCGCCGGCGTGGCATCGCTGACGCTGACCTTGATCGGTCCCTGGTCGCGCGGGATGAAGCTCTCGAACTTCCTCAGGCGCATGAACACCGACTGCAGTTCAACGATCACCGTCCAGGCACGGGCGAAGAACTGGAACGAGCTGAACACCTGTCCGAAGGCAATCTGGATCTGCTGGTAGAGACCCATGGTGAGGGTACCGGCGAGGATAGAGGGAGCCATCACCAGCAGCGGGACGTAGCCCACCATGTAGGTGTAGCCGTAGCGGGCGAGATTGAAGTACGCGTAGTGGAAGTACAGCCGGAAGTAGTTCCTCTGCACGCCGGCAAAAAGCTCGCGGATCGTGGGCGGCTCGGCCCGGTCGGCGTGATCCTCGCCGAACACCAGTTCCTTGCGATATGCTGCCTCGACCAGCTGGTTGTTGAAGTTGAGCCCGGGCAGCTTCAGGCCGACGATCGCCAGCAGGGCAGTACCCGCAGCCGCACCGACCAGTGCCACCCAAACCAGTCCGCCCGGCACCGCACCGAAGATCGGTAGTTCGCTGATGTGGCCCGACAGGTTCCAGAGCAGGGGCAGGAACACCACCAGCGTGATCAGCGAGTCGAAGAACGCGGTGCCCAGGTCTTCCATGATGGTGGCGAACCGCATGGTGTCTTCCTGCACGCGCTGCGCCGCGCCTTCGACGCCGCGGATCGCTGGCCAGTGGGCCATGTAGTAGAAGTTCATCGCCTTGCGCCAACGGAACACGTAGTGCGAGGTGAAGAAGGCCAGGAGCACGGCCACCAGGACATTGGGGATGGTGACCAGCACGATGGTCCAGGTCAGGCCATATAGCTGGTCAGGCGTTACCGAGCCGGGTGTCGATAGCGCTTGCTGGATGGTGTTGAAGAACACGCCGGACCAGTCGTTGACGAAGGCCTGGACCTGCACCTGGGCGTAGATGACGAGCAGGATGACGGTGCTGCTGACCACCGACCACCAGTACCACTCGTTGCGCTTGTAGAAGTACCAGAACGCGCAGAACAGCACGGCCACCATCAGCACGTACTGATACTCCCACAGCTTGCCGCCGTTGAGGAAGTTCTTGTCTTCCACCACGCAGTTGGCGGGCGCTGCCGCTGCGGCTGGCGCTGCGCTCTCGGTTGTAGCAGGCGCGTTGGGATCGGCTTGTGACGCCCCGGCTGCCGGCTCGGCGGGGGTGGGACTCGCGGCATCGCCGGCTGCCGCCGGCTGATCGGTCGCTGCGGCGGCCGGCGCCTCGCTCGGCGCGCAGATGGCGGGAGCGAAATAGTGGTCGAGGCTGATCGCGGCGCGGAGCGGTTGCCCAGCCACGAAGAACAGCACCGTCGCTGCCAGCATCCAGATGACGGCCGACGAGAAAAACAGCTTGGGTTCGGGGAAGAATGAGCGGAACAAGGGAGACTCCTTGGGGTTCCGTGAGGTCGCGTCATCTAACTGACTAAATCCGGCACCGGCAAGAAATCCGGACCAACCTTGCCGCGAGTTAAAATCGCCGCAAGCTTCCGGTAAGGCGCGAGGTTTGCTACAGCAGCGCCATGAACGAAATCGTCAGCCCAGCACAGTTCCAAGCCGACGCCGAGGACCTTTCCGGCGCGCACCCGCTGTTCGCGGCGGCGCCGCGCAGCGTCGAGTTCAACAAGCTGCGCAAGCGACTCGTGCGCAATATGCGCGAGGCGATCGAGAAGTTCGGGATGGCGCGGGCCGGCGAGAAATGGCTGGTTGCCATCTCCGGTGGCAAGGACAGCTATGGCATGCTTGCGCTGCTGCTCGACCTGAAGTGGCGCGGGCTGCTGCCCGTGGAATTGATCGCCTGCAACCTCGATCAGGGGCAGCCCAACTTCCCCAAGCACATTCTGCCCGATTGGCTGACCAAAAACGGCATCGCGCACCGGATCGAGTACCGCGATACCTATTCGGTGGTGACCAGCACTTTGCCGCAGGGAGCGACCTATTGCTCGCTCTGCTCGCGGCTGAGGCGCGGCAACCTCTATCGCATTGCGCGCGAGGAGGGATGTTCGGCCCTGGTGCTGGGGCACCATCGCGAGGACAGCCTCGAGACGTTCTTCATGAACATGTTCCATGGCGGCAAGCTCGCAGCGATGCCGCCGCGGCTGATGAACGACGACGGCGACGTCGAGGTGCTGCGGCCGATGATCTTCTGCGCCGAGCCGGACCTCGAGAAATTCGCCGAGCACATGGCATTTCCGATCATCCCTTGCGACCTCTGCGGGTCGCAGGAAGGGCTCGAGCGTAACGCCATGAAGGCGATGCTCAACGACATCGAGAAGCGGATGCCGGGGCGCAAGGACATCATGATCCGAGCGCTCGGCAACGTGCGGCCGAGCCACCTGCTCGATCCGAAACTGTTCGATTTCCTCGGCCTCCAGGGCGCGCCAGGCGATGGCGCCTCCGGCGGCTAGAGCGCTTTGAGGAAAAGTTGCAGACTTTTCCGGTTCGAAAGCGCGACCACATCAAAGACTTAGAGCATTTCTACGGAGAAATGCTCTTGCCCGACCACCCAACCCAGAGTGATCATGTCCAGCTTCGATATCGACCGCCTTGCCGTCGTCCTGCGCGATGCGGCCAAGGCCGAGATCCTGCCGCGCTTCCGGCATCTCGACGCCGGCATGGTCCGGCAGAAGACCGACGCGATCGACCTCGTGACCGAAGCGGACGAACAGGCGGAGCGGCGGATCAAGCTGGCGGTTCAAGCAGCCTGGCCCGAGGCGCTGTTCGTCGGCGAGGAATCGGTGGCAGCCAACCCGGCACTGCTGGACGAACTGGACCGCGCCGAATTCGCGATCATCGTCGATCCGGTCGATGGCACGGCGAATTTCGCCGCGGGGTTGCCGCTGTTCGCGACCATGGCGGCCGTGGTCCGGAATGGCGAGACGATTGCCGGCATCATCTATGATCCGATGGGCGATGACTGGGTGCTGGCGGAGCGAGGCGGTGGCGCCTGGCAGCGGCGCCCGGACGGTACGCAATGGCGGCTCAAGGTGGCGACAGCACCGGGGCTGGCGGACCTGGTCGGCCACGTGTCGATCACCTTCCTGCCGGCCGAGAGCAAGCCGAAGGTGCTGGCCAACCTCGCCAAGATCAAGGTGGCAGCCAACTATCGCGTCGCCGGGCACGACTACCGCACCTTCGCGACCGGCTTCTCGCACTTCGTGATGTTCAACAAGCTGATGCCGTGGGACCACCTTGGCGGAACGCTGATCTCGCAGGAGGCCGGCGGCTACGTGGCGCGCTTCGACGGGTCGGACTACCTGCCGAGCCATCGCGACGGCGGTCTCTTAATTGCGAGTGACCCCGATACCTGGAATTTACTGCGTTCAGAGGTGTTTACGGTATAGTGGGGACCTCTGATCGGCGAGGGGAGACGCGGTTTGGACCAGCTGAACTATTGGGCGATCGCCGATCGCGAGGTTGAAATCCAGAACCCGATCACCGATCGGAAGCTGCGCCTGCTCGACGATTACTGCTCGATCCGCGATGGGCTGAGCGTGCTCGACATGGGCTGCGGCAAGGCCTGGCTGATGCGGCACTGGGCCGAAAAGTTCGCTATCCAGGGCGTCGGCATCGACATCAATGCGCGCTTTCTGGAAGCGGCGCGGCGCAAGAGCCCGGCGCGGGGGCGGCTGACCTTCCACAACGCCTCGGTGAAGGGTTTTCAGGTGCAGCCCGAGTCGTACGATGTGGTGCTGTGCCTCGGTGCGGCAGCATCGCTGGGCGACGTGCCGGCAGCGCTCGAATGGATGGCCGCCGCCGCCAAGCCCGGTGGTTCGCTGGTGCTGGGCACGACTGTGCTGCGGCACGCGCCGGCGGTGCCAAAGGGCGATATCCTGCCACCGGATACGGTGAGCATGATCGGCGTGATGGAGCGGCATGGCGCCGAGGTTTCCGCGACCATCAGCGCGTCCGATGCCGACTACGAGCGTTATCAGAGCCATCAGCGGCATGCGACGCTGACCTGGGCGCGCGAGAATCCCGATCATCGCGACCATGCCGAAGTGCTGGCGAAGAGCCGCGAAGACTGGATGCACTACCAGCGGATCATCCGGCCGATGCTCGGCTGGACGATCTTCGTGGGTCGCAAACAGGGCTGACGAGCGGGTTGCCAGAGGCACCTTCCCTTCTCCCCTCAGGGGAGAGGGGGCAGGGACCGCCGCTCAGTGAGCGCCGCCCTCGCCGTGATGCGTCTCATACTGCGGACTGACGCCGAACAGCTTGCCCTTCTCGGCGATGAGGATCGAGATCAGCACCAGGGTGCCCATGGTGGCGTAGCCGAGTGCGTTGGGCAGGATCGTGCCGTTGAAGTGCTGGCCGATATAGGTGCCGATCAGCGCGCCCCCGACCGTCTGGGTGAAGCCGAAGACCGAAGCGGCGGTGCCGGCGACGTTGCCGAGCGGCTCCATCGACAGCGAGTTCATGTTCGACGCGGCCCAGCCGAAGAAGAACTGGATCACCATCAAGAGGCCGAAGAACACCGGGAAGGGCACCGGCCCCGTCAGTGCTACCGCCACGAGGATCACCGCCGCGCCGAGATAGACCAGCGCCGCGGCATGGCTCAGCCGGCGCATGCCGAAGCGACGGACGACGCGCGAATTGATGAACTGGGCGATGGCGATAGTGCCGGCCATGGCGGCAAAGGCCACCGGGAAGTAGGGGCCGAGGCCATAGATCTCGACGAAGATCTGCTGGCTTGCCGAGATGAAGCCGAACATAGCGCCGAACAGGAACGTTCCGGCGAGGCCGTAGAACAGCGCCACCCGGTTGGTGACGACGATGCGGAAGCCATCGACGACCGAGCTGAAGCTGAGCGGGCGGCGGTATTCCGGATGCATGGTCTCGGGCAGGCGGAAAAAGGCCCAGAGGCTGATCGCGGTCGCAAGGCCGCCCATGAACAGGAAGATGTACTGCCACGGGCCGGTGAGCAGGATCAGTTGGCCAATGCCGGGGGCGAGGATCGGGATTGCCATGAACACCATGAAGGTGAGCGACATGATCTCCGCCATCTCGCGGCCCGAGAACTTATCGCGCACCACAGCAGTGGCGATGACGCGGGTGCCGGCGGCGCCCATGCCCTGGACGAAACGCAGCGCCAGCAGGGCGCCGAAGGTCGGCGCAAAGGTCGCGGCGAAGGCGCAGATCAGGTAGATGCCGAGGCCAACCAGCAGTGGGCCGCGGCGGCCGAAGCGGTCGGTGAGCGGGCCGAAAGCAAGCTGGGCGATGCCGAAGCCGAACATGTAGACGCCGACCACGAACTGCCGTTCGTTCTCGTGGCTGATGCCGAATGCTTCACCCATATAGGGCAGCGCCGGCAGCATGACGTCGATGGCAAGTGCGTTGAGCGCCATCAGCCCTGCAACAAGGATAATGAATTCGACGCGGGACAGGTCCCGCGTGGCCACAGATGTATCGGACATTGCTTGCTCAGATTTGGCCGGGGGAGGGGCCGGAAAGGCCGGGAAGATGCGCGCATCTCCGGCCTTTGGCAACCCGCGGCTGATCAATACTGTCGAGAGGCGGAGGCTATCGTGCCGGCTGCAGCTGGAAGCTGGTGGCGCTACGCTCGCGGATCGGCAGGTGAATGGCTGCCGAGGCGAGACCGAGCAGGATGCCCAGATACCACACGAGGCTGTACGAGCCGGTGTGATCGTAGACGAAGCCGCCCAGCCATACCCCGACGAACGAGCCGAGTTGGTGGCTGAAGAACGCAACGCCATAGAGCATGCCCATGTAGCGCGCGCCGAAGAACAGCGTCACGAGGCCGGCGGTCAGCGGTACGGTGGAAAGCCAGAGCAGCCCCATCGCAGCGGCGAAGACATAGGCGCTCACCTCGGTGACCGGGAACAGCACGAACAGGCCAATGGCCACGGCGCGGCTGAAGTAGATCGAGGCGAGCAACATCTGCTTGGGCAGCCGGCCGCCGAGATAGCCGGCGAGCAGCGAGCCGATGATGTTGAACAGCCCGATCACCGCGATGGCCCAGCTGCCGACTTCGGGCGCGAGGCCGCACTGCACCAGGTAGGCCGGCATATGGACGTTGACGAAGGCAAGGTGGAAGCCGCAGACGAAGAAGCCGATGACCAGCAGCCGATAGGAGCCAAAACCCCAGGCGCGGCTCAATGCCTCCATGAACTTGAGGTCGGCCTGGCCGGCGGCACGCTCGGTCCGGCCACGCAGCGCGAAGGTCAGCGGGATCACCAGCGCCAGGATGGCGGCGGCGTAGATGAGCGCGCTCTGCCAGCCGAAATTGCTGATGAAAGCCTGTCCGATCGGTGCGAAGGCGAACTGACCGAAGGACGATGCGGCGGTAGCGACGCCGAAAACCAGGCTGCGCTTCTCCTGCGGGACGCTGCGGCCGAAGGCGATCATGACGATCGAGAAGGACGAAGTCGCGATGCCCACCCCGGTGATGACGCCAGCGGTGAGGTTCAACATCGAGCCGGTGGGCGAAATCACCATCAACGCGAGGCCCAGCGCATAGACCAGCAAGCCGCCGACGATCACCTTGGCGGTGCCATAGCGGTCGGCGAGGCCGCCGGCGAAGGGCTGGGCGATGCCCCAGGCGAGGTTCTGGATGGCCATCGCCATGCCCCAGGCTTCGCGCGTCAGGCCAAGGTCGGCGGTCATCGGCAGGGTCAGCAGACCGAAGCTGGTACGGATGCCGTTGGTCACTGCCGCGATGATGCAGCCACAGATGATCAGCGCGATGAGTGGCGTCGCCACAGAGCGAGAGGCGGTGATCGAGGACATGGTTGGGGGACTCGACGGGCGGGAGATGGAAGCTGTGTACTTACACGCTGGGCCGGCAGTGCAGGAAACGCATTTTGGTTATGCCAGCCATCACGTTACGTGATCGTGGCCTCATGCCGCATTTGTCCAGTGATCGTGGAGCACTATATCCCCTGGCAGCAACGGAGCCTCGACTCGTGATCCGCCATATCGTCTTCTTCACTGCCAAGCCCGCCAACCTCGACGCCGTGGTCGAGGGGCTCATGCTGCTGGGTCAGATCCCTCACTCGGAGCATTTCGAAGTGACGCGGAATTCCAAGGTCGACCAGTTCGGCAACGACGTCGACGTGGTGGTCTATGCCGAGTTTGCCGACGAAGCAGCGTTGGCTGCCTACAAGGCGCATCCGCTTTATGCCGAGGCAACCCGGCGGGTGCGGCCCTTGCGCGAGCAGCGCTTCGCCGCGGACGTTCCGGCGCGCGCTGCCGATGTGGCGCTGCGCCGCTCGGCCTGAGCGCAAGATTATTTCTCCTGCGGTCTGCAGAGCTGCCATCGCTGGAAGGAATTTCCAGGGATCGGCTTGCTCCGAACCTGAGCGTCGATCAGCTTGCCCGGCAATTGGAGGGCGCGATGGACATCAAGGAAACCGAGGCGATGCTGGTGCTGAGCGTTGCCCGACGGCTCACCATCCCTGGGGTGAGGTCGGCGGCTCTCGAGCTTACGCCGGCTATCGATGCTGAAATCGAGCGGTGCGGGCTCGCCGTTGCTGGGCCGTGGCTGTTCGTGTCGCAGCACCTGCCGAAGGACAGCAGGACAGTCTTCGACATTCGTTTCTGCCGATCGATCGTCGACGCAGTTGGCTATGAGGGAGCGTTCACGGTCGAGCAGCTCGAGCCGATCATGGTGGCGAGCGCCGTGCACCAGGGAACGCTGCGGACGCTGTTCACCCAAGGCTATGCGCCGCTGGTGCAGGATATCGAGCTGTCACGCCATGCGTTCTCGGGCGAGAGCCGCGAAATCTACCACCAGTGGGCGGGGCAGGGTGGGCACTACCACCGCATCGAGATCCAGTTCGGGCTGGCCTATTGAAGCTGAAAGCAAAAGGCCGCGCCCGATGGGCACGGCCCTTGCGATGTGCTCGGCAGGCGGGCGTCAGGCGGTCTGCTTGACCGCGATGCCCTTGTCGGCGAGGTGCGACTGCAATTCGCCGGCCTGGAACATTTCGGTGACGATATCGGCACCGCCGACGAACTCACCCTTGATGTAGAGCTGAGGGATGGTTGGCCAGTTGGCGTAGGCCTTGATGCCTTCGCGCAGGTCCTGGTTCTCCAGCACGTTGGCGCTCTGGTAGTCGACGCCGAGGTAGCCGAGAATCTGCACGACGCGGCCAGAAAAGCCGCACATCGGGAAGTCGGGCGTGCCCTTCATGTAGAGGAACACGTCGTTATTCTTCACCTGCTCGTCGATCAGTGCGTTGATGTCGCTCATATGCATGCCTTTCAGGCCGGGGAGGATGCCGGCTCCGTTCTCTCGTTAGATAATCCTGCAATGCGGCGCTGTCGAGGTGCTCATCGTCATTTGACGATGCTTAGATGGCTAGAGCTGCTTCTGCAGCCGGACGCTGGGCAGCATCATGCCGCCACGGCTCCGGTGCGTGGTTCGCTCGATTTCGCGATAACCGTGCCGTTCGTAGAAGCTTTGCGACGAGAGCGCCGAGTGGACTTTGGCGAGGGCGGTGCCGGCATTTCGCATGCGGCTTTCGGCCTGACCGAGCAGAGCGCTGCCAATGCCGCGGCCCTGGAAAGCTGGATCGATGTAGAGGCCGATCACCTCGTCAGGCACGTGATCGCAGAAGGCGACGATGCCGTCGTCCACCACGACGACGTCGAAATGCCCGTTGGCGGGCGTCACATATTGGTCGGGCCGCAAGCCGAAGGCCCAGCTCTGCCGCTCCTCCAGTGAGTAGTACGCGTCAGGCGTGGCCATGATGGCGCGCTGGTGCAGCCGCTGCATGGCATCACCGTCGCCGGTTCGCATCGGTCGGATCGTCCAGGTCATCCGAGCCTCGCGGCGATCCAGGGGTGCTTGGTGACGTCTTCGAGTTCGTCATACTGCACCGCTTCCCAGCCATGGGCCCGCGCGGCCTTCACGATGTCCTCGCGGTCATCGAAGAACAGGGGCGGCTCCGCCTGCGGGCCGAGGCGGTTGCTGACCCAGTCGAAATAGGGTTTGGCCGGCTTGGTGTAGCCGATGCGCGCCGAGTGGAACATGTCGTCGAACAGCTCGCCGAACTTCAGCTGCTGCCACAGCCACTGCGCCCGCATGTGCTCCTGGTTGGTGGCGAGGTAGAGCCGCGTTCCAGCTGCCTTGAGCTTGGCGACGATATCGAGCAGCGGCTGGTTGACATTGCTGTCGTGGCTCAGCCAGTAGCCGGCAAAGGCCATGGAGGGGCCACGATAGCCGAGACGGGGCAGGGTGCGATCGAGCGCCTCGAGCAGCGACATCTGCCCGACGATGACCTTCTTGATGAAGACGTCGTAGATGAACTCGGTCTTGAACCGCTCCGGATCGACGCCGAGATCGGCGAGCAGGTTCTCATCCCAGCGGATCTGCTTTTCAGGACGCGCGTGATAGCCGTGCACGAGCACGCCATCGACATCGAAGAGAACGGTGCGGGTCATGGCGTTGCCCCTGATCCTCCCCCGCGGGGCGGGGGAGGGGGACCGCCGGAGGCGGTGGAGGGGGCCGCGATCTCTCGGATGGTCACCAGGACACCTTCAAAGCTGCTGGGATCAAGAATGTCGCTGGCCCATGAACTGGATCACCTGAATGCCTTGATTGTTCAGCCACATGGTGCGCCGTTCGTCCTGCTCGACCCGTTCGGCGTTGTCGTGCGCGACCATCCACCTCGATCGCGACCCTCCGTTCGGCGCAGTAAGAGTCGAGGACGAACGGCCCGACCGGATGTTGCCGTCGGAAGCGAAGGCCGTCGAGCTTGCCGCCTCGCAGGTACTGCCAGAGGATGACTTCGGGCAGGGGCATCTCGCGGCGCATGCGTTTGGCGCTGCTGTAGCTCTTTGACGATGCCCGCACGATCGGCTCCCCCCTCCACCAGCCTTCGGCTGGTCCCCCTCCCACGCCACGCGGGGGAGGATAAGAGGAGACTAATCCGGCGCTTTGGTCTGCAGGGCTAGGGAGTGCAGCACGGTGCCCATGTCAGTGCCGAAGGCGGCGTTGACCATCTGGTGCTGCTGGACGCGGGACTTGCCGCGGAAGGCTTCGGAGGTGACCGTCGCGGCGTAGTGGTCGCCGTCGCCGGCGAGGTCGCGGATTTCCACGATGGCGTCGGGAAGCGCCTTGAGGATGCGGCGTTCGATTTCGTTGGCGGCCATGCCCATGGCAAGTCTCCCGGTGGTTGAGCCCAGTTGAGATATGGCACGCGGGCAGGGGGTGTTCAACGGCAACGGGCGCCGGTTTCCCGGCGCCCGCTGAATGGTTGGTCGCCTCAGGCGGCCTGACGCTTGGGCAGCTTCCAGTTGGGCCGCACCCAGTGACAGGTGTAGCCGTTGGGGATGCGCTGCAGATAGTCCTGATGCTCCGGCTCGGCGTTCCAGAACGGGCCAACCGGCTGCAGCTCGGTCACTACCTTGCCGGGCCACAGGCCGGAAGCGTCGACGTCCTTGATGGTGTCCTCGGCGACGGCCTTCTGCTCGGCGTTCTCGTAAAAGATCGCGGAACGGTAGGCGCGTCCGACATCATTGCCCTGCCGGTTCTTGGTCGAGGGATCGTGAATCTGGAAGAAGAACTCGAGGATGTCGCGATAGCTGATGCGGTCAGGATCGAAGATGATCTCGACTGCCTCGGCATGGTCACCATGGTCGCGATAGGTAGCGTTGGCCTTGCCGTCATCGCCCGAGTAGCCGACGCGGGTGGAGATGATCCCGTCCTTGTGGCGCAGCAGCTCCTGCGCGCCCCAGAAACACCCGCCAGCCAGAACCGCCCGCTCAGTGGTCGTCATGATGGTCTCCATTATTTGGGATGCGCCATATATACGCATTGGCGGGCGCTTCCGTTACACCCGATCACGAATTTGGCATTGGCGCAGTGCGTCGTTGAGGCAGACGGCCCCCTCCCGGCCTCCCCCGTAAAGGGGGAGGTGAAGAGTCGAGGCTCTGTCTTCGATCGTGCCATCCGCTCGATGCGGCACCTCCCCCTTTATGGGGGAGGATGGGAGGGGGCCGTCTCTCTCAGTCAGGCACCCTAACAGTCAGGGCTCGCCTCAGACCTCGGCAATCTCGCCCGACATGAACTCCGGGAACCAGCCTTCGTGCGTTGCCTTGAGCTCGGCGATATCAAGCGGGCGGGCTTCGCCGAGAGTCAGCGAGGTGCCGCCGGTATTGCCGATCCACGGAGCGAAGACGCCCGCATAGGGGTAGACCTCGGCATAGAACTTATCGAGGTTGGCCCGGCTCATGGTGACGAGGTAGCGGCCCTGATCCTCGCCGAAGAACAGCGGCAGCGGGTCGCCATCGTCGAGCTGGTTCACCGTGGCGCCGATGCCGGAGGCCATCGCCATCTCGGCGAGGCCGACAGCGAGCCCTCCATCGGAGAGATCGTGCACTGCGGTGGCGATGCCGTCGCGGATCAGGATGCGGACGAGGTCGCCGACCTTCTTTTCGTGCTCGAGATCGACCGGCGGCGGTGTGCCGTCCTTGCGGTTGAACAACTCACGCAGGTAGATCGACTGGCCCAGATGGGTGCCCCACCAGTCGGGCGCGCCGAACAGCAGGATAGCTTCACCCTCGGCGGCGAAGGCAGCGCGAGCCATCTTCGACCAATCGGGGATCAGGCCGACGCCACCGATGGTCGGGGTCGGCAGGATGCCGCGGCCGTTGGTCTCGTTGTAGAGCGAGACGTTGCCCGAAACGATCGGGAAGCCCAGCGCGCGGCAGGCATCGCCGATGCCCTTCACCGCATGGACCAACTGGCCCATGATCTCCGGGCGTTCGGGGTTGCCGAAATTGAGGTTGTCGGTGGCAGCGAGCGGCTCGGCACCGGTAGCCGTGAGGTTACGCCAGCACTCGGCGACGGCCTGCTTGCCGCCCTCATAGGCGTCGGCCTCGCAGTAGCGCGGGGTAACGTCGGAGGTGAAAGCCAGCGCCTTGGTCGGGTGGCCGTCGACGCGGATGACGCCGGCGTCGCCGCCAGGGCGCTGCAGCGAATTGCCCTGGATCAGCGTGTCGTATTGCTCATAGACCCAGCGGCGCGACGAGAGTGCCGGCGAGCCGAGCAGCTTCAGGAGCGCATCGGCAATATCCATCTGCGGGATGTCGTCGGCAGCCAGCGGCTTGGGCGGCACCGGGGCGACCCATGGGCGGTCGTATTCCGGCGCTTCGTCGCCCAATTCCTTGATCGGCAGGTTGGCGACTTCCTCGCCTTTCCACATGACGCGGAAGCGGAGGTCGTCGGTGGTATGGCCGACGGTGGCGAAATCGAGTTCCCACTTTTCGAAGACGGCGCGGGCCGCGGCTTCCTTCTCCGGATGCAGGACCATGAGCATGCGCTCCTGGCTTTCACTGAGCATCATCTCGTAGGGCGTCATGGCGTCTTCGCGGACCGGCACCATGTCGAGGTTGAGCTCGACGCCGAGGTCGCCCTTGGCGCCCATCTCGACGGCCGAGCAGGTGAGACCGGCAGCGCCCATGTCCTGAATGGCGATCACCGCGCCGGTCGCCATCAGTTCGAGGCAGGCCTCGAGCAGGCGCTTTTCGGTGAAGGGGTCGCCGACCTGCACTGTCGGGCGCTTCTCTTCGATGTCGTCGCCGAACTCGGCAGAGGCCATGGTGGCGCCGCCGACGCCGTCACGGCCGGTCTTGGCGCCGAGATAGACGACGGGCAGGCCGACACCTTCGGCCTTGGAGTAGAAGATCTTGCCGGTATCGGCGAGGCCGGCGGCAAAGGCGTTGACCAGGATGTTGCCGTTGTAGCGCTCGTCAAACTCGACTTCGCCGCCCACCGTGGGGACGCCAAAGGAGTTGCCATAGCCCCCGACCCCGGCAACCACGCCGGAGACGAGGTGCTTGGTCTTTTCATGTTTTGGGTCGCCGAAGCGCAGCGCGTTCATCGCCGCGACGGGACGGGCACCCATGGTGAAGACGTCGCGCAGGATACCCCCGACACCAGTCGCCGCACCCTGGTAGGGCTCGATGTAGCTGGGGTGGTTGTGCGATTCCATCTTGAAGACGATGGCCTGGCCGTCGCCGATATCGACGACACCGGCATTCTCGCCCGGACCCTGGATGACGCGCTCGCCGGTGGTCGGCAGCGTCCGTAGCCACTTCTTGGAACTCTTGTACGAGCAGTGCTCGTTCCACATCGCCGAGAAGATGCCGAGCTCGGTGTAGGTCGGCGCCCGGCCGATCAGCTGCAGGATCTTCTGGTACTCGTCGAGCTTAAGTCCATGATCGGCAACGAGCTCTGGGGTGATAGCGACGTGGTTATTGAAGGTCATGCGATTCCGGCCTTGATCCGCTGGTGTTCGCTATAGCGGATACGACTCGTGGGGGACACCACAAATGGGTCAGATTTCCCCGCCGACCAGCATGGCGAGGCTGGAATTGTAGTATTGCGGGTCGCCGGTCACCTCGTCCCCGAGCCAGTCGGGCAGGTCGAGCTTGCCGGTGGGACTTTCGAGCTCGACTTCGGCGATCAGCAATCCGGCGTGGCGCCCCTGGAACTCATCAACCACCCAATCGCCGCCTGATAGCTCGAGGAGGTAGCGCCGCTTTTCGATCTGCGCGCCGCGGATGTAGCCGAGCATCTGCCGCGCGTCGGCGATCGGCACCTCGTACTCGAACTCGGCACGGGCGAGGGCGGACCCGCCGCTCTTGATGGTGAGGTAGCCGATGCTGTCATCGACGGTCCGGACGCGCACGGTGACGCCACTCCCGGCGGTGAGATAGCCCTGGCGCAGCAGCTGGCTGGAGGTAACGAGGTGACGCCAGGCATCGCCGGCGATGAGGTATTTTCGCTCGATCTCGATGCCCATTACTCGGCGGCCTCGCGTTGCATCCAGCCTTCGAGATAGGCAACAAAACGGGCCTTGAAAGCCCCGGGCTTTTCGGCGAACACCTGCCGACCGAGCGTGGTGATCTTCTCTTCGATCTCAGTCTGACGACGGTCGGCGGCGTCGAGCGCAAAGGCAGCGTCGACATCGGCCCCGAGCTTGGCCGGTGAGGTCTGCAAGAGCTCGCGCAGCACGGCGATGTCGTGATGCAACCCGAGTTGGTCGGCGAGGTCGCCGGCGCATTTGTGGGCCGAGGGGATGATCTCGGCGGCGCAGCTTTCGATCAGAGCGAGCTGGTTCCAGTGGTACTTGGCGTACTTGCGCCACTCGTGGAAGGCTTCGTCAGTAAGGCGATGTACGGCGCGGGCCCGGGTCTGGCGGCCGCTGCGATAGGTGCGCTTGAGGCCGGATGCCAGCGTGTCGAGCCGGATCCCGTCGAGCCGCCACTGCGAGCTGCGGGCATCGAGCTCGCGCATGTGGCCGGCGAACTGCTCGAGCGCTTCGGTTTCCCTCGTGCTGTTCGGGGCGGCATCGCCATCGGGCGGCGGCACCGGATGGCGCGCCCAGGCCATCAGCTCGACATAGGTGTTCTGAGTCACCCGCATGTCGCGGGCAGCCGCGAGGCCGCGCGCGGCGTCGCGGACGAAAGCGTTCTCGGTGTCGTAGGCGCCAAAATCCGGTTGGACCAGACGGAACAGGGCGCGCAGCTTCTTGCAGCGGCGGCGGGCTTCGTGCACGCGCTGCTCCGGCGCCTCGGCTGCGTTCTCGGCGCCAGCGATGGCCTTGCCGATCTGTTCGCGCGCGATGCGGAGGAAGCCGTCGGCGACGGTGGCATCACTATGCGACCACTGAAAACTCATAGGCACTCCCGCCCGCCCTCAGGCGTGGCGGCCAGCTTACGGGCGAGCGACTGTCACAAACAAGTCACTGCAGCGCAGCGCGGCGGCGTCCCAGCAGGCGGTCGGTGCCGATTGCCACAGCAAAGAGCGCGACGAAGGCCACGAACATGACGAGGCAGTTAATCGCCACCTGGCCGTAGCCCAGCGTGTTGGCCTCAAGGATGGGGTAGGGGTACTCGCCGACGATGGCGCCGCGGAACATCGCCCAAACGAGATAGACGAGCGGGAACACCGTCATCGACGGGATGTCGCGCCAGGTGAGCTGACCGTGTGGCTGGAACAGCAGCCACCAGGCAATGAAGAACAGCGGCGCCACATAGTGCAGCACGATATCGGCGAAGAGCTGCAGCCCGGTCGGCTGCCAGAGGCCGGCGAGCATGACGTGGTAGAACACGGTCACCACCGCCATGATCCCAGCCATCATCGCCCGGGTTGCCGGTGCTCGCCACCAGTTGAGCCAGCGCACACCGGTAAGCTCGGAAAGGTAGATCAACACCAGCATGCCGTTGGTCAGGATGGTGAAGAAGGTGAAGAAGAACCACAGGGCGGCGAGCAGATTATCGCCCTTGGCAAGCCGCAGCTGCATCGACAGGTAGAACTGCAGCGCCAAGGTGGCGGCGCCCACAACCAACCCTAACAGTGTCAGCAGGCGCCTGAGACTCATCGGATCCCCTCCGGCCGATCCAGCCAATAAGGCATTGCCACGGGCCGTCGTCAAACCGACGCCGTACGCCGCCCCAGCAACCGATCGGCGACGAGGAGGACGATGGAGAAGATGGTCACAGCGACCAGCAGCACCGCAACGCCGATGGCCACGCCGCCATAGCCGAACTTGCCGGCATCAAGGATGTCATAGGGGTATTCGTGAACGATGGCGCCGCGCACGAGCACCCAGGCCACGTAGCCGATACCCGGCAGCAGCATCAGCCCGATATGTGGGAAGCGCAGTACCCCGTGCGGTACGAACAGCGCCCACCAGAGGAGATAGATAATCGGCGCCACGTAGTGCAGCAGCCAGGTCGCGACGGCGAGCCCGCCCTGCATGTCGAGCGTCGGGGCCAGCATGAAGTGGTAGTAGAGCATTACGAGAGTGATGAAGGCCGCCGCCGAAGCCATGACGATAGGGCGGCCGAACCAGGCGAGCGCCCTCCAGCCGCTCAGCACTGCGACATAGGTCAGCACCAGCCACAGGTTGGTGAGGTGGGTGAAGAAGGTCCAGAAATAGATGAACGCGTCGGGGAAGCTGCGGGCCACTGGGTTGGCGGCCGATGCCGCCATCACCGACGGGAAAATCTCCCAACCGTCGATGGCAAGTCCAACGATACCGGCCGCGAGGCCGGCAAGAGCGAGCAAAATCCGCAAAGCAAGAAACTCAGCTAACCAGTTGCAATGGCCGCGAGTCTAGTTGGCGTCACGCGACGACGCCACCAGTATCAGCCCTGGTCAGGCAGCGAGCAGCGCTGCGAACAGGTTCCGGCCGTCGGTGCCGCCGTGGGCGCTCTCGATCAGGTTCTCGGGGTGCGGCATCAGGCCGAGGACGTTCTTGTTCGCGTTGAAGACGCCCGCGATATCGTTGAGCGAGCCATTCGGGTTGGTGCCCTCGGCATAGCGGAACGCCACCTGGCCATTGCCTTCCACCGCCGCCAGCGTCTCGGCGTCGGCGAAGTAGTTGCCGTCGTGATGGGCGACCGGGCAGCGGATCACCTGACCCTGGGCATAGCCGCTGGTGAAAGCGGTCGAGGCATTCTCGACCGAGAGCTTCACCTCGCGGCAGACGAACTTCAGCGAGGCATTGCGCATCAGCACGCCGGGGACGAGGCCCGCTTCGCTGAGAATCTGGAAGCCGTTGCATACGCCCATCACCTTGACGCCCTGGGCGGCGCGCTCGCGGATGGTGTCCATCGCAGGGGAGCGCGCCGCGATGGCGCCGACGCGCAGGTAATCGCCATAAGAGAAGCCGCCGGGGATGACGATCAGGTCGACCTTGGGGATCTCGGCGTCCTTGTGCCAGACGATGGCGGGCGCTTCGCCGCCGATCTTGGTCAGTGCAGCGATCATGTCGCGATCGCGGTTGAGGCCGGGGAACACGACGACGGCGGCTTTCATCGGCGGATCTCGCTCCGTGAGGGTCAATCGCCTTTTGGTTAGTCGTCGCGCGAAAGGCAAGCACAAAGCGCCGATAGCCACTGCGACCGGATGGACAGGGCAGTGTGTCGTATCTATATAATAACCGACCGGACAGTTATTATAGGATTTGCCATGCCTGAGATCGAGTGGACGCCGCCCGCACCGCGGCAGGGGAGCCTCGGAGCCTGGGACCGCTTCGTTGGTCCGGGCGCGACATCGGCCGAGGAATGGGTGCAACTGGTTTTCGGGCTCGGCATCGCCGCTGCCTGCATCGCCAGCTTCCCCTGGTCGGGTGGTTTCGCCGCGGGGCCTGTCGCCATTGTCGTGGCGATCGTGCTGGCGGCCGATCTCGGCGGTGGCCTCGTCACCAATGCGACAGCGGCGGCCAAGCGCTGGTATCACCGTCCGGGGCACGGGCGGGCTGCGCACCTGAAGTTCGTCGCGGTACATGGCGTCCACATCGCAGCCGTGGCGGCGGTCTTCGCTACCAACGGGGCGACCTATTTCCTTGTGGCCTATGGCTACCTGATGCTGGCGTCGGTGCTGATCGTTATGGCGCCGCTCTACCTGCAGCGGCCCGTAGCGATGGGCCTTGCCGGGCTCGGCTTCGCCCTGGCGCAGCTGCCGCTGCTGGCTGTTCCCGGCCTCGACTGGTTCCTGCCGCTGCTGCTGTTGAAGCTGCTGGTTGCGCACCTGCTCAAGGAGGCGCCGTTTGCCCGAGTGCAAAGCGACGAGGCGACGCCGTGATCGTCCGCGAGCTCGTACCGGCCGAGCGCGAGGCGGCGGTGCGCCTGCTGGCCACGAGTTTTGCCGACGATAGCGGCGTGCGCGATATCATCCGGCGCAGGGAGCAGCTCGCCGGCTGGTTCCGGACGCTGCTGCCGCTGCTCGCGCCGTCGCCTGGTCGACTGCTGGGAGCGTTCGAGCGCGATCTGCTGTGCGGAGTGCTTGTTGGCGGGCACACGGATGGGCCTGGTGCCAGCCGGCAGGCCGCGTGGCTGGCACGGGCGCTGGCCGCAGTCGGTCCCGGTCCGGTGTGGCGCACCATTGGGCACGACCGGCAGCGGGCGCGGACCTTTCCGGCCGGCGGCGCGCGGATCGTCGAGTTCGTGGCGGTTGATGCCGCACGCCGCGGCGCGGGCGTCGGACGGGCGCTGTTCGCAGTGAGCCACGCAGACGGCGCGCCGCATTGGCTCGAGACGACGCGGGAAGCCAACCTGCCGATCTTCACTCGACTCGGCTACGAAGTGACCGATCGGCGCGACGAACATGGCGTCAGTTACGTCGCCATGCAGCGCCCCAGGGAGCAGCGATGAGCCCCAGACCGGATGTCAGTGCCCAGCGGGTGCCGCAGATCCTCAAGGCAGCAGCCGAGGTGATCGGTGCGCGCGGGCTCGGCGTCGCCACGGTTGCGGAGATCGCGGCGCAGGCAGGGCTGAGCAAAGCGCTGGTGTTCAAGTATTTCCACAACAAGGATGAACTCGTCGCGGCGCTGGTCGGCAGCCTGTTCGAGGGGATCGCCGGGCCGGAGCGACGGACGGGCGCTACATGCGCCCAAGCCATTCAGGCGTGGGCCGCGGGTGTGGCCGAGGCGGTCGAGAGCAGCGCCTTCTTCCCCGCTATTGCCGCCGAGCTGCTGGCGACGGCGTCGCGCGATGCCGGCCTGAGTGGGGTCGTGCAGGGCGCCTACCGTCGGCTGCAGGCCGACCTGGCCCGGCTTGTCGCGATAGGGGTGGAGGAAGGCGAGTTCCGGGCCGTCGATGCCGACGTAGCGGCAACCACTATCGTCGCCCAGATTGAAGGGGCCAACGTGCTGCACCTCGTTGCCGGCGAGCGACTGCAGCTGCGGCTCGCATATGCCGCGGGTATTGGGCTGCTGCTCGATGGCCTTGCTGCTACTCGGCCGCCTGCACCGAAGCGGGCTTGACGTAGCTGCGGCTGCCGGGCGTGCCGGGGATATCGGCCCAGGTCGGGCGCTCGAACAGGAATTTGCCCCAGCCGGTCTTCTCGATCAGCCAGTAGAGCACCAGCGGCGAGAGGAGCGCGATGGTCATGACGATGATGCTGACGGTGCTCGCATCGGAGATCAGACCGGTCTTCAGCAGCAGGGTGCGGCTGGCGGCCATCGGGATCGAGAAGCTCAAATAGACAACGATGGAGTGCTCCCCGAGCCAACGCAGCCACCCCATCCATGGCAGCCGGATCAGCAGCGCAGCGGTAACGCATACGGCGAGCGAGCCGACAAAGCCAAGCGCAAGGTGCAGGACCGGCAGGGCGGCATAGCCCATGGTGATGCCGCGCGGATGCAACTGAGAGCCGCCGCCGAACACCAGGTACCCCTCGATGACGGCATAAGCGACGAGCGCCAACATGGCCCATAACGGCTTACCCTGTGCCGCGGTGACGATGCGGAACACCAGAGTCGCGCAGGCGTAGCCAGCGTAGAAGTAGACGAGATAGGCAGCGAACTCGTCGATGAGAACGATACCGGTGTGAACCGGGAGGATCTGTAGCGCGGCCGCGGCAGCAAGCGCCAGCCAGTGCGGCACCTTGAGGGTGAAGAGCAGCTTGGTCACCAGCGAATAGACCGCCAGCATGTAGATGAACCAAAGCACGCCATAAGGTTCGACGATGGCAAAAAGAATCTGACCGCCGACCGCGGCGAAGTCGCCGGTGCCGAGGCCGACCTTGAAGACGATCTGCAGCACGGCCCACAGCGCGTAGAAGTAGAAGTAGTGAAGGATGCGGCGATCCGCATACGCTGCCCATGGCCGCGCGATGACTTGGCCGAGAAACAGGCCGGAGATCAGGAAGAACTCCGGCATGCGGAACGGGGTAGCCCAGCCGATGATGTAGTGGAGGATGCCGGTGCCGTTGAGGTCCCCACCGACACCGTAGGCGGAGTGCATCATCACCACGAGGATGATGGAGAGGCCCTTAGCGGCATCAACCCAATCAAGGCGGTTGGCTGCAGTCGACATTTCCCGAGGCTCCCAAGGCGCATCCCGCGCGTTCTGGCGCTTAGTGGCTCATCTGGGACGAAATGCCTGCACTTAGGCTTAAGCCGGGTGCTTAATCACTAATGATTTTTCGAGCAGCGCGGCGCGCTCGATACGGCCTCGTGGGCCGCCGTGCTTCAAAACGGCAGCGATAGGTGGGTGGCGAGCAGGACGCCGATGGTCATGAAAAACAGGGCGGAGAGCGAGAAGGTCTTGATCATTTTCTATGTCGGTCAGCAGCGCGAAACTGCGCTTTGGTTCAGGGCGGTGTTTAGGTCGGTTCGCGGGACCGGAATAGTCACGGGCCGTGCATGGCTCCAATGCGCCCCGATGGCTGAATGGAGTCTGAACCAGCACGGTTAATTGTGGGATGTGACGCGGCCCTGCGACTATTCGAAGAGCGCGGGGCGGCAGAAAAGTGGCGATGCCCCGATGTGGCATCCGCGTCACAGATCCGCTGTTGTGGATGCCACTGAGGGTCCTCAACCACCAATGATACCGGTGGAGGATGGATTCGTGGCCGGACGCCAAGCTCTCGCCAGGCGCGGGCTATCCGCTGGCCCCGGGGGCTAGTGCCTCAAACGGGAACCGACGCGTAGGCGGCGAAAAGCAGGCCGAGCGCGAGGAAGAAGGCAATCGACAGGGAGAATGTCTTGAGCATTGGGGCGGTCTTTTACTGGTACAGGCTCAGGGTTACGCGAGCGGCCCGTACCATAAGCGGTGAATCTTAAGGCGTGATTTCTATCGTGTAGTTTTCGATGACGGTGTTCGCCAAGAGCTTGTCG
>JAESFN010000187.1_pt1 | contig 86488 bp, 79 predicted proteins | sample 9269411 | NCBI WGS metagenome assembly JAESFN01 (sample SAMN14505399, study PRJNA617100) | algae metagenome | isolation source: Iphinoe sp. HA4291-MV1 and co-occurring heterotrophs from trail next to... | place: USA: Maunawili Falls, Hawaii | collected 2009-07-25
AAACTACCCCAAGCTGCGTCGAGACAATGCTTTGCCAACATTCCACGACTGGTTGCTTTAAGGTTCAAATCCTCAGCGAAAATCATTCCCGTCGAGGTCTTACACGAAAAAATTTGGGACGGGGGTCCATGTATCCCACCGCCAAACGGAGTACCGTTATGGCGGGGGACTTATAGCCCCTCAAACTCCCCATCAGTTAACAAAAGTCTCGCTAGAGCCAAAGCCATCGGGAGCATCCCAAATGTGCAAATTGCCCGCAGACTATAAGTCACTGGCTCACAAACAAAGCCTGCCTGCGCAGGCTGTATAATTAGTCCGCGCAGGCGGACTTTGCCTGTGTAGCCGCGATTTCTAATCGCCAGGTATTTTTGCAAAATTGGGATGCTCCCCACTTTGGCGACTTTTGGTAACTTCGTATTATTAGGATCTAACGACAACTTGTGCGTTCCTAACGACAGCTTGTTGTGATGTCACGACAACTTATGCATTCCTAACGACAGCTTGTTGTGATCTAACAACAACTTGTGCATTCCTAACGACAACTTCTTGTGATGTCACGACAGCTTGTTGTGATGTCACGACAGCTTGTGCATTCTTAACGGCAACTTCTTGTGATCTAACGACAACTTATTGTGGAACTGCGATTGGCAATGCCTGTACCCTTTGGGCGATCGCTCTTCCGGAGCGGGCGCTTTGCGTCATCGCTCATTTTCATTCTGACTCCTGACTTCTGACTACTTTCTTGGTCATTTTTAGAAGATTTTAACCTGGAAAGTTATTTGATTAACTATATGATTAATTGTCAAAAAACTAAAATATTTATGATAGACTCTAGCAAATTTGATGAAATATAACAGCATTGATGCTCTCCTCAAAAATAATCAGGCTTGGGTTGCCCAAAAGCTGTCTCTAGACCCGAATTACTTTGATAAATTATCTAACGGACAAACACCACCTTTTCTCTTTATCGGGTGTTCTGATAGCCGTCTGCCCTTAACAAATTTTACCTGTACAGAACCCGGAGAAATATTTGTACATCGTAATATTGCTAATCAAGTTTCACTGACGGATATTAATTTTTTAGCTGTATTAGAATACGCAATTTTACATCTTGAGGTGAAACACATTATCGTTGCTGGTCACTACGATTGTGGAGGAATTAAAGCAGCTTTAGAAGGAAGAACTATAGGAATTATTGATAACTGGGTAAATCCGATTCGGGAACTTTATTTACAGAAACAAGACGAAATTGATTCCTTGCCAACAAGAGAAGAACGTCTAAATCGTTTAGCGGAAATCAATGTTGTGGCGCAAGTGAAAAATCTTTACCAAACTTCCATCATGCGTCAAGCACTCCATGAGCGAAAAGCGCCTATGGTTCATGGTTGGGTGCTGGATATCCGCACTGGGTTAATTAAAGATTTGAACGTCTCAACTGTACAATGGCAATTGCACCAATGCCCCTTGCTTATGGAGTTTAGACTCTATGCGATTTTAAAAAATGAAGATAAGTCGCTCTAGGGCAATGGGCAATGGGCAATGGGCAATGGGCAATGGGCAATGGGCAATGGGCAATACTCGATTCCCAATTCCCAATTCCCATTTGTATCAATATTAATGCAAACCGCTATACTCAGATCTTGCACCTGAGTTAAAAACCGGGTTTCTTGAGAATACCTGCTCGTAGAAACCTTAATCTCTGGTTTAGAAACCCGGTTTTTTGGGTCTTGTTGAGAATGGTGTAAGATATCAGTATAAGCGTAATCAATCACTACTCAGAAGTGGCATCTCTGAGTTCTCCCGGTTTCACAGTCAACTGTTGAGTTTTTTCACCCCGCTGTAGTGTTATCTGTAAAGGATGATTCACTTGACTCTGTTCTACCAAGTTTTGCAACTGTTCTGCAGTTGTTATCACTTGTTCATCAACTTGAGTAATGACATCTCCCCGACGTAAACCACCAGTTGCAGCAGGACTGTTGGGCATGATCTGCACCACCAATACACCATTAATTTCTGGCAAAGTCATTGTTGTATTGGGATCGTTGTTTGATTGTCTTGCTAGTTCTGGCGTCAGGGTAACCATCCGAACGCCGATATAAGGATGAGAAATTTTCTCACCACGAGCCAAAGCATCTTCAATAATCTTGGCTTTATCAATAGGAATAGCAAACCCAATTCCTTGAGCATCAGCACGAATTGCTGTATTGATGCCAATCACTTCACCTTGTTCATTGAGCAAGGGACCACCAGAGTTACCAGGATTGATAGCAGCATCGGTTTGGATAAAGTCTAAGCGTTTATCGGGAATGCCAACTTGAGCACTGGAGCGGTTCAAAGTGCTGATAATACCCAAGGTCACGGTGTTATCTAATCCTAACGGATTACCAACTGCGATCGCCCAGTCACCCACTTGCAAGTCCTTGGAATTACCAAGGGGAGCTACTGGCAAGTTTTTCTCATCAATTTTGACAACTGCTAAATCTGAAGGCTCATCCACCCCTTTCACCGCTCCTTTTAACTTGCGTCCATCCTTGAGGGTGACAGTGACAGAATCAGCACCGCTCACAACGTGAGCATTAGTGAGAATCATGCCGTTGGGGTCAATAATAAAACCAGACCCTTCCCCGCGTTGATGATACTCTTGAGGCACTCTGAGAGAGAAATCATTACCAAAAAATTCTTGGAAGAAGGGATCACTAAAAAATGGGTCAGGCGCACGCATGGTGATAGTACGCTCTGTATCAATTCGCACAACTGCAGGTCCGACTCGATTGACAGCAGCACTAACGAAACTGCGGATAGCAACTTTTTGGGAGGCTGCTGTTGGAGGTGCAGTCGTTTCTACTGTGGGAGTCATGGGTACGGTAGCACTGGGGAGAGACGATCGCTTAAAAATTTGCAGGTTGGGAAATGCCCATAAAGTCGTCAAAGTTAACGCTACACTCAAAACAGCTATCAGGGCATGGCTAGTCACTTGACGCAACAGAGGCGAGAAACGTTGTTCTTGTGAAGATGACAAAGACATAGTAATTTCTGCTATTCCAAAGAGCTTACAGGTTGCATAATCCGAGGCATTGAGTTTTTCTTGACAATCTATCTAAATTGTGTAATAGGATAAAAAAATCAGCGTCGATGATATCAGCGCCTCTACGACCATTATGACTGGAGGCTATGCTGTTCGGTGTGCTGCTACTCGCTGCGCTCCAATTCACACATTCGCGAGCGTGAGAAAAATAATTTTGAATAGTGAAGTCTATTGCATCAATTTGTGATAAGCAAGCAGTAGAAAAAAGCAATTGGAAACTACGATGAAAGTTTGGGAAGTTCACTCTAAAGAAGGTCTAGATGCATTAACACTGGTTGAAAGACCAGAACCACAACCAAAAGCAGGACAGGTTCTTTTAAAGATGTGTGCTGCTTCGCTCAATTATCGGGACTTGTTGACTGTGAAAGGGGCATATGGCTCTAAGCAAAAGCTACCGTTTGTTCCGTTCTCTGATGGTGTGGGAGAAGTGGTTGCTATTGGCGACGGAGTGACTAGAGTCAAAGTAGGCGATCGCGTGGCTGGCATCTTCATGCAAACTTGGTTAGAAGGGGAATTCTCAGCAGATAAATCAAAATCAGCGTTGGGCGGAGCCATTGATGGTATCTTAGCTGAATACGTGACGCTTCATGAAGACGGTGTTGTTCATGTCCCAGAACACCTTTCTGACGAGGAAGCAGCATCGTTACCTTGTGCTGCGGTAACGGCTTGGAACGCCCTAACAACGGATGGCAAGCTAAAAACTGGGGACACTGTTCTCATACAAGGTACGGGAGGAGTGTCTTTGTTTGCGCTGCAGTTTGGCAAGATAATGGGGGCACAAGTCATTGCCACTTCTAGCAGCGACTTGAAGTTGGATAAGTTAAAGCAACTTGGGGCAATTGATGTCATCAATTACAAAACCACATCAAACTGGGATGAAAAAGTTTGGGAACTGACAAATCAGGTAGGGGTTGATCGCATTATAGAGGTTGGCGGTGCAGGCACTTTCAATAAATCGTTACGTGCTGTTCGCTACGGTGGGCATATCAGTTTGATTGGAGTGCTTTCTGGACTCAGTGCAGATGTCAATACAGTGTCGATTCTGCACAAAGGGATTACTGTACAAGGCATCTACGTAGGTAGTCGCGCTATGTTTGAGGCAATGAACCGGGCAATTGCTTTACATGGTATCAAACCCATTGTTGATCGAGTATTCCCCTTTGAAGAAGCGCGGCAGGCATTGGAATACATGGAGAGTGGAGCACATTTTGGTAAAATAGCGCTGCGCTTTTAGATGTTAGGCTACTCCGCAACAATGAAAGACGACTCATGAGTCCAAAAAGCTAATACAAAAAGCTAATAGTAGAATAAGGTACAGAAAAAGCTGCATAAAAGGGAGAAAGGGAAATTGGATGAACTTAGGGTGGCACTAGAGCTAGCAACCGAAGAAGAATTGCAAGATTTGACAGCAATTCTGTTTAGTCGTAAGTTTAATCCCCTGGATTATGTTCACACACCGGAACCTATAGAAGTGCAAAGCAAAGGTCGCAAAGCATGGCTAGATGCACTAGAGCAGCGCTTTCGCTTTTTGGCAGCAGATGGGATGACAGTCTTGCTGGGACGCACTAGTCAAGTGACTTACCGACAAGCACTAATTCAAGTGTGTAAGTATTTGAAAATGCCTTATTCTAGTGAACTGACAACAGTTGATTTAGAAGCTGAGGTATTTCTGCACCTATTGGGTCAGGTATGGAAAAAATTGCCAGAAAAGGATAAGCAAAAATTGACTGTGCGGATACAGCGTCAGCTAGCAAAAGCAGAATTAACAGAACCGCTACCACTAACATTGCAGCGAGACCCCTTGGGATTACTTTTCAAAGGCGGTAGTGCTCTTGCTGTCACTTCTGTTCTCCAACCACTGTTGCTCAAACAAATTGCCCATCAATTTGCGATGCACTTTGCTACATATCAAGTTGCGAAACAAGCAATGATTCAAGGTTCTGGAGTAGCAGCCAATCAGTTTCCAAATTATGTCGCACTACAGATGGCAAGACGTGGTATGGCTGTTAACGCGGCTCGTTATGGGGTTGTTCGCAGTGTATTTGCCTTTTTAGGACCAGTGATGTGGAGTTGGTTTTTTGCGGACTTGGGATGGAGAGCGATCGCCACTAGTTACGGTCGGATTATACCTACCATCTTTACCTTAGCTCAAATTCGTCTCACTCGTACTGAATGTTGGGAGCTTGCTTGAAAACAGCTTTTCGTCATCCCAACCCTGATTTGCAATTCTCTTGGAACTGCGCTCAACTGGGGCTGCTCATCTTTCCATTGATTCCATTTATTGGGGCTGTGGGTATAGTTTTGGCAATATTGGGAGCTTGGCTCACTCAATACCGTACAATTATCCGCCGTCCCTTGAACTGGGGGTTTGCTCTCCTCAGTGTCTTGCTAATCATTACTGCTGGCTTTGCCTACGACAAAACAGCGGCTTTCTTGGGTTTATTTAATTTCTTGCCGTTTTTTTTAGTTTTTGCTGGCTTCAGCACCCTTATTCAGACACCTGCACAATTGCGGCAAATGTCTTGGATTTTGGTGCTTAGTTCCCTACCAGTCGTGATTCTTGGATTTGGGCAGTTGTTTTTAGATTGGTCTTTTAAGATCAGAGTTTTGTGGTTTGTCGTGGAATGGGAGATAGAACCTGGAGGACAACCACTAGGTCGTATGGCTTCCATATTCATGTACGCCAACATTTTAGCTGGTTATCTGATGATAGTTTTCATTCTAGGGATAGGGTTGTGGGTGGAAAGCTATCGGCGTCTGAGGAGACAAGGAGGACAAGGGGACAAGGGAACAAGGGGACAAGGAGGACAAGGGGAAAAATTTCCTCTCCCCATCCCCTCATCCCCCTCATCCCCCTATCCTCTCATTCCCCCATTCCCCCATCCCCCCTTTCTCTTCCTAACAGTGGCGGTGATTGCCAATTTCGTAGCATTGATTTTGACTGACTCGCGAAATGCTTGGGTCATTGCGATTCTTGCCTGTTTAGCTTATGCTCTTTACCAAGGCTGGTACATTCTTGTGGCTGGTGTCGGTGGTCTCGCTGCGACTGTACTGACAGCTGCTTTTGCTCCTTCGCCTGTGGCTCAATTGTTTCGTAAGGTTGTTCCTGCTTTTTTCTGGGCACGGTTCAATGACCAACTGTATCCTAATAGACCAACTGCGTTACTCCGCAAAACACAGTGGCAATTTGCTTTATCTTTGACTCAGCAGCGTCCTTGGACTGGCTGGGGTTTACGTAATTTTACTTCTCTGTACGAAGCACAGATGCACATTTGGTTGGGACATCCCCATAACTTGTTTTTGATGCTATTTGCTGAAACTGGGTTTCCTGCTACTCTTTTATTCTGTGGCTTACTCGTTTGGATATTTATTGCAGGCGTTCAACTGTTACAAAAGTCAAAATCTCTAGAGCTAAAGGAGGCAGAAGATAAATTGATATGTTTCAGTTATCTTCTGGTGTTTATGGCTTGGGTATTATTTAATACAGTAGATGTCAGCTTATTCGACTTTCGCTTCAATACGCTCTCGTGGTTATTATTATCTGCTATTTCTGGAATCGTATATCGCCACAACAAGTACCAAGGGCTTCAGATCAAATAAAAACTGACTTTACAGGTCATTTATTACTGCTCATTACTTTCAGAGTATATACTGATGCTTTTGCATTAGCAAGTTAATAAAATTACCATTATACGTTTGTGATTGTATATGTGGCTCATCCCACATTAGTCACGATCGCCGATTGTTGGGAAGATGTAGGAATCCCCTTTTTTGGTGTTTTCCTGCATGATGGGCATCTCTTGTAGATGCCCTTACTTTTTAGCAATGACGTTTTTTAGTATCAGCTCTTCCGTGTGTTTATCTGAAAAACCTGACTGAGAACTCAGAACTATTCTAAGCTCTGAGTTCCAAAGACTTAGCCATTAAGTTCAGCAATTCCCACAGGACAAGCAACGTTTGTCCCCCCTAACCCACAATAGCCATTAGGATTTTTCGCCAGATATTGCTGATGGTAATCTTCAGCGTAGTAAAATTCAGGAGCATCAAGAATTTCAGTAGTAATCTTCCCATAACCTGAAGTGCTCAGTGCTTGCTGATAAGCTTCTTGTGATGCTTCTGCTAGCTTCCTTTGATTTTCAGAATACACGTAAATTCCTGAACGGTACTGAGTACCCATGTCGTTACCCTGACGCATTCCTTGAGTGGGATCGTGATTTTCCCAGAAAACTTTTAGCAACTCAGAATAACTAATGACTTTTGGGTCAAAGACGACTCGTACCACTTCATTATGACCTGTGCGTCCGCTACACACTTCTTGATAAGTAGGGTTGGGAGTGATGCCAGCAGCATAGCCTACTGCTGTGCTGTAAACTCTTTCTAGTTGCCAGAATTTGCGTTCTGCACCCCAAAAGCACCCCATGCCAAACATCGCGATTTCCATACCTTCTGGATACGGAGGCTTGAGCGGATGACCGTTGACATAATGACGGTCTGGTACTAACATTTCTTCTGACCTTCCTGGCAAAGCTTCTTCAGGAGTCGGCAGGGTTGACTTTTTTCCAAATCCAAATAGCACCATTGATTTTTACTCTGGGTTTTATGAAAATGTTCTTTACCTTACTTAATATTTTAAAGATTTTAAAGGTTGTTTGTCCTGCATTGTCAATTTTGTATTTGAACAAGTGTTACAGCAGAATAGAGGCGTCAGTCGTCAGGAGTCAGATCGCGTAGCGTCTCCCCTTCGCCCTTCGCCCTTCGCGCAGCGTCTCCCTTAGGAGAAGGGGCGACGCCTTCTCCTAAGGGAGACGCCAAGGGCGTTGGCGCAAGCCTGTCCGCAGGACTTACAAAGCAGCGTGTCGCAGACAAGGGCGTTGGCGCAAGCCTGTCGCAGACAAGGGAGAAGTAAAAAGGGCTTAGAGTCTGCCTTTTAGACCTCAGTACTGTACTTCATTTACTTGCAATGTGCTGTATATCATTTCACGAAATGTCTAATACAAATGGACAATGGGCAATTTCCATTTGTATCAAAATTAAAGTGAAACGGTATTATAGCGGTTCCCACTCGCGTGAGGTACACGAGAGCCTTTGATTTATAACCATTTCAGCTTTCAATCCGTACCTCATTTGATCGAGAAGCGCTATAGAGGTTGATCTTGGAGTGGGTTTTAATGATGAATTAACTAAAAGGCTATAAGCTAGTAACTTTAATATTCTTTTATGAATAAATTAAAAGCGTATACCCTTACAGTTATTCTTGCGGCGTTAACATTTCCCCAAGCAAGTCATGCTGCTGTTGCTCCACCAGTTGAGGCACAGGTTAAGGAGGTGGCGCAGTGGTTTACTGGTTTCTTCAACAATACCCAGCAAGTCGCTAGCAGCCCCGAATCTTAGTCTCGGTGGTTTTGCTCCTCCCACCCTGTTTTATAATTCTTAACTCAAAATTCATCACTTTTATTACTAAGGAACTTTACTTAAGGCGTACCAGGTACTTTCATCCACCACTCCTGTCACTGGAAGTTCGCAACGCCGTTGCAAGCTAGTGACAGATGCCTCTGTTAGGTCTCCAAAATCACCATCAATCCATCCTATATAATCATGAGTTGATTTCAGAACCCGCTGTACTGTCTTCACCAATTCCCCATTGCAACCTTTACTAAGTTCTGGCATATCTACTGGTGCACCTGTATAAAGTGCACGCCAAGTGCGTTCTGCTACAGATCCATCTTCTTTCAAGAAAACTCGGCGCTGAAAATCTTTAACACCTTGTTCGGTCTGCTGTCCAAAGTTACCATTGACTGGTCCTGTGTAAACACCCCAATATGATAAGAGGTGTTGTAGATCTTCTACTGCTCTACTTTTGGAACCTTGTCGTAGTACTGGCTTACTTATCTGTATTTGTACTACCTCTTCCACTATATCATTTGTATCACTGATAGATGTCATATTCCCTCTCACTGAAATTAATGTTTGTTATTTTCCTATAGCTTTTTAACTACTGATACTGGTGATACTGGCTCACATCTAGAGATATTATGACAGGTTCAAAAACTATTCTCATATTAAGAAAGTAGTTATTTTTTCGTGTTAACAAATACAATATTTATTATTTTTTTGTTAAGATATAATTTGGAAATGACACTTACTAAGTAAAAATAATCAAAATTTCCTTGAACTGCGGAATATGGACTAATGACATATTTGCTAGTTGAGAAAGGTTCTCTCACACATCACCGAAGTGATACTGTTAATTTATTAATTAGTTATATGTTCAATCAATTGACTGAAACTTTGTCTACTCAAACTTCTAGTCCGTTACTCACTCTTTGTGTAGCTCCAGCAAAAGTTCTTCGTGGGTCACAAATATTGACACAGGCAACTGATGCGATTGCTCACTTGGGAAGTCGTCCTCTCATTATAGGAGGTGAACGCACTCTTGCTGTCACTCAGGAGAGTCTGCGACAACTTCTCAAACAGCAACAGTTGCATATTGCCCAAGCCTCATATACTCCTGATTGTAGTGAAGCCAGCTTGAAAGCTCTACACAAGGTGGCAAAAGAGCATAAAGCTGATGTCATCATTGGTGTTGGTGGTGGTAAAGCACTGGATACAGCTAAACTAGTTGCGCATAAGTTGCAGTTACCAATGGTTACAATTCCCACCTCAGCGGCTACGTGTGCAGCTTGGACTGCCCTCTCCAATGTGTATTCTGATGAAGGGGCATTTCTATATGATGTAGCATTGGCAAGCTGTCCTGATTTACTCATACTCGATTACGAGTTAATAAAAACTGCACCACAACGAACACTTGTGGCAGGAATTGGAGATGCGATCGCTAAATGGTACGAAGCCTCAGTCAGCAGTGGTCATTCACAACAAACCTTAATCATAGCAGCAGTGCAACAAGCGCGAGTTTTGAGAGATATTCTTTTCCAAAAATCTGCTGCTGCTCTTAAAGAACCTGGTAGCGAAGTTTGGCAACAAGTTGTAGATGCAACGGTTCTCCTTGCAGGAGTCATCGGGGGACTAGGAGGTGCACAGTGTCGTACTGTTGCAGCTCATGCTGTACACAATGGTTTAACTCATATTTCTAAAGGTAGCAGTATTCACGGCGAAAAGGTTGCCTATGGTATCTTGGTGCAACTGCGTTTAGAAGAAATGGTACAGGGCAATCAGCTAGCAGTAGCTGCACGGCAACAGTTATTAAAATTTTACGCAGAGATTGGATTACCTCAAAAATTGAGTGATTTAGGATTAGGCAACATTACCTTAAACGAATTACAAAAAGCTGCTGAAATTGCCTTGGCTCCTCATTCTGACATCCACCGACTTCCATTTCAAGTTGCACTGGAACAGTTGATGGCGGCTATGGTTTCCACCACTGCACCAGGAGAAGGACGAACTCATATGGGTTTGACGCCAGTTTTGAATGAAGGTGAGTGATTATTGAACTACACCAAAAACAGAAGATGCACAGAAACGATGAGTTTTGACTGAGTAACAATTTATAATTCTTTTTTCTCACCTTTCACAATTCATAAATCATAGTTCATAATTCTTCCGATGACATTAGATTGGATTGCCCCAGCAGAACGCATACAGAAATTACCACCCTATGTATTTGCCCGTCTAGATGAACTCAAGGCTAAAGCACGAGAGCAAGGGTTGGATTTGATTGATTTGGGCATGGGAAACCCGGACGGTGCAACACCGCAACCCGTGATAGAAGCGGCGATCAAAGCTTTGCAAAATCCAGCAAATCATGGCTATCCTCCTTTTGAAGGCACAGCTAGTTTCCGTCACGCTATCACTAACTGGTATAGTCGTCGTTACGGAGTTGATTTAGATCCAGATAGCGAAGCATTACCCCTTCTTGGTTCCAAAGAAGGATTGACGCATCTTGCCATAGCTTACATTAATCCTGGTGACTTAATTTTAGTACCTTCTCCTGCTTACCCTGCCCATTTTCGTGGTCCAGTCATTGCTGGGGGAAAGGTTCACAGCTTAATTCTCAAACCCGAAAATGACTGGCTCATTGATTTGGCTGCAATTCCTGATGCTGTTGCTCAACAAGCAAAGATTCTCTATTTTAATTATCCCAGTAATCCTACAGCTGCTACCGCACCCCGCGAGTTTTTTGAAGAAATTGTCGCCTTTGCCCGTAAATATGAGATTATGCTTGTGCATGATTTATGTTATGCCGAGCTAGCTTTTGATGGCTATCAACCGACGAGCTTATTAGAAATCAGCGGTGCTAAAGATATCGGCGTTGAATTTCATACCCTTTCCAAAACTTACAATATGGCAGGTTGGCGCGTCGGTTTTGTCGTTGGTAACCACCATATCATTCAAGGTTTACGGACGCTAAAAACGAACTTGGATTATGGCATTTTTGCAGCATTGCAAACCGCAGCAGAAACCGCGTTGCAACTGAGCGATGATTATTTACATGAGGTACAAGAACGTTACCGTACTCGGCGCGATTTTCTCATTCAAGGCTTAGCACAGTTAGGTTGGAATCTGAGTAAAACCAAAGCGACAATGTATCTATGGGTTCAGTGTCCCGTTGGTACTAGTTCCACAGATTTTGCTCTTAAGGTATTGCAACAGACTGGAGTCGTAGTCACGCCAGGTAATGCTTTTGGAGTTGCGGGTGAAGGATATGTGCGAATTAGCTTGATTGCCGATTGCGATCGCTTGGGTGAAGCTTTGCACCGTTTCAAGCAAGCTAATATTCGCTTTCAATGAACACAAGGAATTGGGAATTGGGAATTGGGTAGAAGGGAAGGAGGTGTTTCTAGGATTTACCGAGTTAAATGATGTCCGCTATAGCTATGAGCGTGCTAAGTTAATGTATAAAGTGAGGAGCTTCCAGGGGAAAACGCTGAATGTCTTTTCCTCGATCAATTGCTCAGAGGTTTGAGTGAGTCGCTCTAATATATCAGCAGTCTGCCTTGCTACTAACCCCAAGTCACTCTGCAACGACAACTGCGCTGGCTCTCCGTGGCATTCATAACATCGTAAAATCCACTGTTGGGGATCATCTTCGGACTGCTTAAAAGCCATTAAGACTAGATTCTGTGCCGATAAATCCAAGAATTGACTAACTGGCGGTAAAGGCTTTATCCTAGTAGACTCTAGAGTAGGGCAGTGAATGACTTGAAGTGGTAGATTCAGTTCATAGCCACGTCGCACTGTGTTAGCTGACTGCCAGCTGCTTGTATGAGGATAGAGAGCGTAAGTAAATTCATGGTTACCTCGATCTGCCTCTGGAGTAGGCCAATCTGGACTACGTAGTAAAGTTAGGCGCAGTTGATTCGATTGGCTGTCGTAACCGTATTTGCAATCATTCAGCAAACTCACACCGTAGCCAACCCCTTTCGATTCCGAGAAATCTGTTCCCTCTCCTTCTTTCTCTTTAATGGAAAGAGTACTCAAATCAGCCCATCGCAAAGCAGGAACTTCCCATTTTGCCTGCTCTCTAGCTTCTTTTGGTTGGGTTGGACGCCCGATAGCACCGCAGGGAATCTCGTAAGTGGCGTAATCTGCCTCTAAGTTGAGTGGAAAAGCTGCTTTTACCAATACGTGGCGTTCTTGCCAATCTACAGTAGTAACAATTTTGAGAACCGGCGACCCCATTGAGAGTATATAATCTTGGCAGAACTCGGATTTTCCCAACTGTCGCACCACCCGCAGACGCTGTTGCACTGGTCCTTGCTCTACCCAACGGATAGATTTTAGATGGGTTGGGGGTAAAGGGTATTTAGCATAGTTTGGGTCAATATTCCAAGCATCCCAATATTGACCGCTATCCTGGAATGCTTGCAACTGATTACATTTTTCTTTGTTGACAATCTCCGTCTCATTAACTTTGTCGAAAATACTGGAGAACTCACCACTTTTAAAATCAACGATTACCCGCAAAAATTCATTTTCTAAAATCCAATCTTTTCTAGTAAAAGTTTTTTCATTGTCTGAATCTGACTCAAGTAATGATATTCTGATATTAAGCTGGGGTATTTCTGTGCCTTTAAGGTCAAATCTAGAGGCGAAAACCGCCGTATCCGACTTTGCAACTTGTTGACGACATAGCCAAAAGACGCGATAACCGACTGACGGGATATCATTCGCAAGAAATAAGAGTACTGATGCCTCAGACAACTGGGATAGTAACTTATGTCCTTCCAAGTCGTAAATTTCCCAAGACTGATCCCCGTTGTCCTCACTTTCCAAGGAAGAAGTCGGTAAGGGGACAGCAACCACCTCAGAGCGTTGCCAATTCAGGGAATTAAAGACGATAATCGGCAAGGCATCCGGCTGTGGCGGTGGAGGAAAGGCAATTTGAGATGCGATCGCTCTTTTTGAGCGCTCTAATATCTCCGAACCAACTCGATCTACTTCCTGCCAAGCCTGGTTCGCTTCCACATAGACTGGGGGAATCGACGTTCCTGGTAGAATGTCGTGGAATTGGTTAAATAGCACCTTCTTCCAAGCATCTTCCAATTCTGCTTTGGGATAAGCTATCCCAGCACTCAGGGTTGCCAAAGAAGCAAACAGTTCTGCCTGGTATAACAACCCTTCACAGTGCCGATTCCAACGCTTTTGAAGACCATGAGTGGTGTAGCAGCCGCGATGGAATTCCAAATACAGTTCATCATTCCAAACGGGGAAAGATTGCTGATTGCTGAGTGCTGACTCCAGTCCACTAATTTGTTGCAAATATGCACTTGCTGTGGTATACTTTTGCGCTGGGAAAAAATGAGACTTCTGCCATTGCCTTGCGACTTCTAGCATATCATGGGTGGGACCGCCACCATGGTCACCACATCCAAAAAGCCAGAGTGCGTCTTTCAAACCAGTCTGCTTTTCCCAGTCAATGGCATAGTTAGCCATTTTGATGGGATCGATACTTTCACCGATCGCGTTAGACATGAAGCTAAATATCTGAGTGCCATCAGGCGATCGCCACCAGAATACTTCGTAAGGAAACTTTGTGGTATCATTCCAGCTCAGTTTCTGAGTGACAAAGTATTCAATCCCTCCTTGTTTAAGCATTTGAGGCAAAGTTGCACAGAAGCCAAAAGTATCTGGTAACCAGACGACTGTACTTAAGTGACCAAACTTTTGGTGCACGTAACGTTGAGCGTAAAGAATCTGTCGTACAATCGATTCACCATTAATGAGGTTAAGATCCGGCTCAACCCACATTCCAGCGACAACTTCCCATCGCCCAAGAGCAACCGCTTGTTGAATAGCGGCAAACAAGTCAGGGCGATGCTGTTCAATCCAGGCATACAAAGCTGGGCTAGAATGGCAGTAAATTAGGTTGGGAAACTCTTGCTGTAGCTTCAGAACCGATTCAAAAGTGCGCTGAGCAACTTCCCAGGTTTCATTAATCGGCCATAACCAAGCCATATCGAGATGAGAATGACCTAACAACAATATGCGGCGTTGTTGTTGGGGCAATTCACCAATTGCTGCTGTAAGATTTTGGCGTAGAGTGGCGAGCGATCGCTCAAAGGTTTGACCATCTGGTAGCGCTGTCCAATCAATAAGAGCAACAGCGGCTGTAATGGAGTCTAATTTTTCTGGTGCAAAGGTTTCTAGATAGCGCTGCAATATGTCTAACTCATCAGCAACAAAACCAGGATCCAGCCGATCATCACTGGTAGACTCATACACAAGGTGCGATCGCATCAACGCCCCCGTATGACTATCTGGACTTACCAAGCGCAATGCAACGACAATCTCTTCCCCCGGTTTCACAGATGGACTGAGCAATGCCCTGGTTGAGGCATCATACAAATCTCCTTCCTGCAACAGAGAGCCATTGACAAAAATCTTGACGTCTTGTGCCCACCAAGTCAGCACTAGCCGTAATGCCAAATCTGTCAAAGGATAGCCTTGCAAATTTTGGGGAATGACGAATTGTTGAGCAAGCCATACCACCTGACCGCCAGCGGGTATGGTAATGTGTTCTTTGGCATTGGTTTCAGCTATCGACCAGTTCAAAAACTCTGTAGAGAGGTTTATGTTAGCGTCCGGAGCATCCCAGAAGCAATATCGCCAACTGCTGTGAACATTGAGCCGAGCCATTTGACGAAATCTTTCAATGGCTTGAGAAATCTGACTATTATCCATTTGAAAAAATAAATTAACCCCAATTGTATATCATATTTTTTTGTGAGAATCACTTCCACGCGAATTTGGTCTTTCTCATTGAGAATTTTGAAAACTTAGAAAACTACCAAAAGTCTCAGAACATGAGGTCATTCAATAGAGCATCTCTGCAAGATGCCATCTTACTCTAGACCATCTTAGTCTAGAGTAAGATGGCAACTAAAAGTTTCTAAAGCTAAAATTATTAATTAATCCAATTATTTCGGAAGCTACTCAGCTATTGTGATTCATCAACACTCTGATAAGCTGTTCAACCTTCAATTGAAAAAAACATTAGTTGAGGGTTACAAATTTAGCTGGTTTGATTGGTTTTGTCTGTGGTATCCTCCTGGTTGGCTGATTTTATTCAACCGACACTGGCAACATTATCACAAAGACCCAGATGGTTGGAATTGGTTAGAATACGGGTTATTTTTGATTCCTGGCGGATTTTACTTAGCACTCTTCATCCGTTGGTTACGGCTTGGCTGTCGTTCACCTCGTAGCGATATAGGTGAATTTGACCCAAATTATCAAAAAGCTTTTCGAGATGAAGTTATTGCCCCGATTGTTAGATATTATTTTCGAGGAGAGTTGCACAAAATTGAGAATTTGCCACAAACAGGTCCAATGATTGTGGCAATGAATCATGCAGGAATATGTTTTCCTTGGGACTTTTTAACATTAGGTTATTTATTAAGTGCAGCACGAGGATGGACAGTGCAACCGCTGGCTGATCTATTTTTATTTGACCATTCTTGGATGATTTGGTGGTTACCATCTGGATGGTCAAAGGTTTTGGGTGGTGTAAGAGCAGAGTTCAATGATTTTGAGACTATGATGCAAGAGCGTAAAATTCTCTTGTATGCACCAGAAGGTTTACGCGGACCGAGAAAAGGTTGGGCAAAACGCTATCAACTAGAAACCTTTAATTCAAGTTTTATTCAATTAAGCCAACGTTATCAAATTCCTATATTGCCAGTTATTTGCATGGGAAATGAAAATTTACATCCTTGGACTTTAAATCTTAGAAAGTTGCAGAGGCTATTAAATGTACCATTTTTACCAATATCACCTTTGATGCCATTATTTATTCTGTTTCCATCAATGGGAGTCTGGGCGATGAGAAGTCGCCTGCGTTACTTTATTCAACCTCTATATACAGCAGAGTTAAATGGCGATAAGACAAAAAGAGCAGAGGCTTATCAAAAAGCACAACAATTACGAGAAAAGCTGCAAGATCAAATGAATCAGTTGTTAACTAGACACTGTCAAATTTAAGATTTGGGTATGGGTACGAGACTTATCGTACATTAATGTCTTTAATGCCGTACTTTATGAATGAGCGAATTTTAAATTGTTAATTCCCCCGATGCTTCTGCCACGCAGTAGTAGTGAGTCGAGAAGGCAGATAGCTTGCTAGATTACAAATCCGCAATTTTGATGTTAGCCATAAATTTTCCGTACAAGTATGTAAAACGACTAGGATATGATATTTACGATACGGATTTCTGAAATGCGGTACTTACTTCATTAGAAAATGGTAATTAGTCCTTGCCATGCTTTGAAATAGTGCTATATTAATATTACGCATGCTAAGTTTTTTCAAGATGGGCTATAAATCTAACAAGTCCGAAGATTTGGTGGAATCGTGGCAGCAAGTCCGTGCACCATACGGTGTAGGCTATAGGATCAAACTCCTCTCACAACTCCTCGCTCGCAAGTTTACTGAGCGGTTGGAGCCGTTTGGACTAACTCCCTTTCACTGGATAGTTCTTTGCTGTTTATGGGAGAAAGACGGTTTACCGACTTCTAGTATTGGAGAAAAACTGCAACAGGTGGGAGGTACATTAACTGGTGTATTAGATAGAATGGAGGAAAGAGGTTTGATTCGTCGAGAGCGTGACTGTCGCGATCGCCGCATCTGGCGTATTTGGCTAACGGATGCAGGCAGAGAACTGGAAACAGTCTTACCACCTGTTGCAGTAGAAATCCGCGAGCAAGCAATGCACGGTATTTCTTACGCTGAACGAGAACAATTTTCCCAACTTCTGAATAAGGCAATAGCTAACTTATCGTAGAATCACTCACATCCTTGACAGGTTAAGATAAATTGATATTTGTCAATCAGTTAAAATACTTAAATAGCTCTTAGTAATAATGATAATCGTGTACCAGGAGAGAGGGGTTTGGTGTAAGGTCAGATGATATCTATGAAAGGATATCAGAATTGTATACATAAGGCTTGAATGAACACACAAGCAACTAGAAAGAGTCCACTGTTACCGGCATTAAGGTCAAGAAATTACCGTCTGTTTTTTGCCGGACAAGGCATTTCCCTAATTGGGACATGGATGACACAAATTGCCACAAGTTGGCTCGTTTATGACTTAACTAAATCGCCATTAATGCTGGGATTGGTAGGATTTTCTAGTCAAATACCCAGCTTTTTTATTGCTCCCTTTGGTGGGGTATTTGTAGATCGCTTTTCCCGTTATCGCACTATTATTGGTACACAAATTCTGTCAATGATTCAGTCATTAATGCTGGCATTTCTGGCGTTTAATGGCGTGATTCGTATTTGGCATCTTATCGCCTTGAGTTTGTTTCAAGGATTTATCAACGCCTTTGATGGGCCAGCAAGACAAGCATTTGTGCCAGAGTTAGTAGAACGTAGAGACGATTTGGCAAATGCCATTGCTATCAACTCGACAATGTTTAATGGTGCGCGATTAATTGGTCCAGCAATTGGGGGTTTGTTGATTGCTCACATTGGTACTGCATACTGTTTTTTAATTGATGGTTTAAGCTACATTGCCGTGATTTTTGCTTTACTGGCAATGAAAGTTAAGCCGTGGAAAACCATAGTTATTGACACAAATATATTGCAGAGAATCAAAGAAGGGTTTGAGTATGCCTTTGGCTTTCCACCAATTCGTGCTATCTTGTTGCTCTCAGCTTTAGTCAGCTTTATGGGAATGCAATATACGGTTCTCGTACCAATTTTTGCAGAAGAAATACTCAAAGGAGGTGCACAAACTCTAGGTTTTTTGATGGCAGCATCGGGAGTTGGAGCGCTATCTGGTGGAATTTATTTAGCGACACGACAAACAGTAGTAGGACTTGGCAGATTGATTGTTCTAGCACCAGTCTTTTTAGGAAGTGGTTTGATTGCTTTTTCCTTGTCGCGCTTTCTACCATTTTCTTTGCTAGCTATGCTGTTGGTTGGTTTGGGGACAATCATTCAAATTGCTGGAAGCAACACAGTTTTACAAACAATTATTGAGGATGACAAACGTGGACGGGTGATGAGTTTTTTCACTATGTCATTTTTGGGAATGACACCCTTTGGAAATTTGTTAGGAGGTGCATTGGCAAATCGTATTGGTGCTACGAATACATTAATTATTGACGGTATTGCTTGTATTTTGGGTTATATCTATTTTGCCAGACAGTTGCCTGCTTTAAGGAAATTGGTACTTGCAATTTATGAGAAGAAGGGTATATTAGTAAGTGCGAAACGCTAAAAAATTAGATGATGTATTTCAGGAATACCTACGTTATATTCACCGTAAATTATCAAATGCTCCATCAAAGGGAAAATTTTCAGATGAAGAGCGATCGCTGTTCCGACGAAGCTTCAGCACTAAGCTAAGGCTAGGAATAGGTAATTATAAACTATAAATGATGAATTGTGAATGAGAATAAACTCTCATAATTCATCATTTATATTTCAAAATTCTAACCTATAACTATTCGTTAGTCGTTGGAGGAGCAACTGTAGTACTTGATTGCTGAGTACGCTGTTCCCGCTTTTTTCGATCTGCTGAAAGCATATCTGACATCGCTATCAAAGCTTGTGACATCTTATCTATATTAGAGCGGTATATCTCCAAATCTTTATTGAGTTTATCGTCAGATATATGCAAGCCATTAGCAATTGTTTTGAGTGCCTCAGTGCGTTTCTTTTCATCTTTGACCAGATCTGGAGCTGACTGTTCTAGTAAAGAGAATAAACCGATCGCAAACAAGCGACTATATTTAAATTTAGAATTGTTGGCTATTGCTTGTAGCGAGCCTTGAAAGTCAGCATCTCGAACTGAGGGAGTTTCTTGACTTAACCACGCAATGAGTTCTGAAGCGCTTATGCTTGTCGCTAATGCTTGCAAACGTTTAGCATCATGTTTGTAGCGTTGCGGATCTTCTTCTACAGATCGAAGGAGAGCATGAAAAACCGATTCTTTATCTCGTTCTGGCTGATAGCCTTGCATAAAGCGGTCAAAGGTAGTGACGACGCCCAAGGCATAAATAGGATCGTAGCTAAAATCAACATTTACTGACAGTAGGTGCATCTCCACCATTAACTCTTCCACCACCCGACGATAAATAGTGTTTATAGGACGAGTGTGAAGGTTGTAGAAAGTTCGTTTGGTATCAGATACGGTACGGACGTTATTCACAAAGCAATTTTTAAGGGCGACGTACTATTATTGTCTCGCTTTAATGGCACTTTGCCAAGTTCAGTTTTCTACGGGAAGTCCAAGTCATTCAAAATTTAGGGTCATAAGTGTTTTCGTGAACCATAAGCTATGACTGGCTGTTTGTTATTACGAAGTTACTCTTATATAGGATTCTCTAGAAGACAGGGTGTAGATTATAACAATAATCTATCACACTCCACAACCAATGACTTTTCCTGCACAACTGCTTGCTCTGGCTCATAATCTCTGTGGTGAATTTGATAATCGAGAACAAGCTATTGCAGAGCCTCCTTGGTACGTTCACCTTTGTCTGTGGCACAGACCAGTTGCTCTATTTCAAGAAGACAGTCTCACTATCTTTGCTGAACAAGCCAATGTTGTCAACCTAGAGCAACCATACCGCCAGCGCATTATGCGACTTTTTCAAGGGAGTGACCCAGATGTACCCCTAAAAGTGCAGTACTATATGCTTAAAGACCAAAGTGCCCTGATCGGTGCTGGTCGCAATCCTGCTTTACTCAACACGCTGACACCCGGTCATTTAGAGTTGTTACCGGGTTGTGTACTTAATGTTACCCAGCAATTCTTAGCTCCCAATAGCTATAAGTTCGCTGCTACCCCACCTCCAGACACTCGTTGCTGCTTTACTGTTAGTGGTAATATCGTACAAGTTTCCTTAGGATTTGAGGTGACTCAGGATAAATTTCTGAGCTACGATAAAGGAATTGACTCTACGACTGGAAAAGCTACTTGGGGGGCGATTTTGGGATCCTACTGCTATACAAAGAGAGAACAGTACTGAGTTCTGAGTCAAGATTTTTCTGTTGCTGAGATGCATTCCTTAATTTAAAAGCTAAAGTGAGGAGTGTTGTGACAAAGCACTCAGTATTCAATACTCAGCACTGTCTTTAGCTAGCAATACTACGAGGTTCACCTTCTAAAGCCTCCTCCTCAGTTTCAAAAATTTCAAAAACTGTGTCCATCATAGTGACTTCAAATACCAGTTTGGCTTCTGGATGCACATTACAAATACGAAAACTGCCCTTAACTTTATCAGCATCACGCATTCCAGCTACTAAAGACGTCAGACCAGAACTATCTATAAAATTCACCTGAGAGAGATTTACCACGATATGACGACTGAGTTTGGAAATACACTCCTGCAACTTCAGACGAAATTGCCAAGCAGTGGTAATATCCAAGCGACTAGTCGGTGTTAAAACGATAACGGTATTACCGTCTTGGGTTGTATAAGTTTTTTGATCTATTTGTATCACCAAACCTTTCCTTGACACTCCTCTAGAAAGAGACTACGGTATAGTTTCGCCTTCATATGGCAAAAGCTATAACTCTTGTTTTTCCCACTATTCTCCACCTTTGTGTACTGGAATGAGTTCCAGACTTAGTGAGTTTAGCTAACCTGTGACAGCACTATGTAATGCTGTAGCCCGTGATTGGAAAGCTACAGCAACGACTGTCATCTTTATTGCTAAGTGCTTCTCTTTAGTAGTTTAACTCACTAAAGAAGTGGTGAGTGCTGAATATACCAGTGCCAATTTTTTAGTATTTAGTTTCTCATCGCAATCTATAGCGGTTTTCAATTGCACGCAATACAGTAGAGGCGTTACATGTAACGTCTCTAAACACCATTGTGTATTTGATATTGCGTATTTGATTCAAATGAGAATCGCTATAGACTTATAGGTGATTTATACTCAGTACTCGAAACTCATGACTTAGGACTACTGGGTATCCAGTTTACCCAGTCTTGAGGTTTGAGAAAGGTTTCGTACAATTGAGCTTCCGGGGAGTTTGGTTCAGGCTGATAACCGTATTGCCAGCGTACCAAGGGTGGTAGCGACATCAGAATTGACTCTGTACGTCCGTTGGTTTGCAATCCAAAAATGGTGCCTCGGTCATACACCAAGTTGAATTCTACATACCTTCCTCGGCGATACAGTTGAAAATTCCGTTGGCGATCGCCATATTCCATTTTGTGTCGCCTTTCTACAATTGGTATGTAAGCTGGCAAAAAGGCGTTACCACATTCTTGTACAAAAGCAAACAACTGTTCCCAACTGCGTGGTTCTTGTGTCCCAATTTGGTTACTGTAAATAGCTGCTGCACTATCTTTGTGAGGACCGCGATACAATGAACCCCGACGACCATCTTGGTAATCAAAAAATAGTCCGCCAACACCCCGCATTTCCCCACGGTGTTTTAGATAGAAATATTCATCACACCAACGCTTAAACACTGGGTAATACTCTGGGTGATGAGCATCACACGCCTGCTTGAATGTTTTATGAAAATGGATTGCATCTTCACTAAAGGGGTAATAAGGCGTTAAATCCGCACCGCCACCAAACCACCACACTGGTCCTGCTTCAAAATATCGATAATTGAGGTGAACGGTTGGTACGTAAGGACTGCGTGGATGTAACACCATTGAGGTGCCTGTCGCATAAAAATCGTGCCCTGCTGCTTCTGGGCGCTGCGCTAAGATTGAAGGCGGTAGATGGGAACCCCAAACTTCAGAAAAACCTACCCCAGCTTGCTCAAATATTGCACCCTCACACAAAATGCGCGATCGCCCTCCACCTCCTTCTGGACGTTCCCACACATCTTCTTGAAATTTCCCCACACCATCCAGTTCTGCCAAGGTTTGAGCGATTTGGTCTTGCAACTGTTTCATGAACTGACTGACTCTGGCTTTCGCATCAGTTGGTAGGGTTTGAGTAGATTCTGCTGGCAAAGTTGGGGTTTGGGAGTTGGTCATCATAGACTCAAGAACCTAAATTACAATTTTTGTGAAAGCAACAAACTTTTCAACTGAAAATTTATGAGCAACAGACACCATAAAGCAGGCTAAAATTGCCCAAAGAGCTATCCTTTCTATAGTCAAGCATTAAGACAATTGACGAGCATGACTACAATTAGTTATTTTCTCTCAAATGTGTGTATGCTTGTGTGTTTGTTGATTTTTTTCAAGTTGTTTATGTTTATGTAAAGCTCTAGGATTGATGCTAAACTCGCAAAAAACAAGTCTACAAGCACTTGCGACATAGAAAACTCAACACTTATCCAAAGAAGAATCTATGACTACATCCGCACTTAGGAGGCACAAATGCAGATGCTGACGATACCAGAGTTACCAAAAAGCGTGTAGGGAGGAGGAATAGGAAAATGGGAGATTGGTTATCCAAATTCGTCCACCGCAAACGTCGTCGGTTTTGCGCTTCTCTGGTGCGGACGTACCGAGAGATCAGTTCTGCTTCTGTGGATGAACTTTGGCAAAAAGTGGTTGATATAGCAGATGTTTCTTGGCATCCATTACTCAAAAGCACTAATGTCCCATATGGATTAGTACCTAAACCTGGACTGATCTATCAAGCGGTAACACGCTTGTCACCAATTCCCATTCGCATCTTTGTGGAACGTGTCAATCCTAGAGAGTTGCTAAGTTTCAGAGTGCTAGCAATTCCTGGTGTAGAGGAACGAGTGACTTATAAAGTAGAATCTACAGTCTGTGGCACTTGTTTGTCATATTCTGTAACACTACGTGGTTGGTTGTCGCCTTTTATTTGGCCTTTGTCCCGTCCCTACGCGGATCGCGTAGCACGAGCCTTAGTCGAAGCAGTTGAGGGAGCGACATTACAAGCAGTATCAGGGAAGCGAAAATCTCTCAAAGACGGTTGTTTAGATTTTTAGTTATTAGTCATTAGGAGCCACTGCGCCCTTCTCCCAAGGGGAGACGCCAAGGGCGATGGAGGTTCCTCAGAGGGGCGTGCAAGTGGCGCTCATGAGTCAAAGAGATACTGACTCTCAACTCACTGAATATGGACTATTGACTATTGACCTTAGACCCCCCAAAGTAGACTTTGGACTCATTAATTTAACAATCTAAAAGAGGCGCTGGCAGTTAAGACTCTAATAGATAAAAATGACTTTTTGTTAAAAATTATTGCAGTAGAAAGACTAAAAACATTATGTATGATATCCTTGATACCCATTCAGTCCTAGAAGTGTTGCGACCAGTGCAAGATCCAGAACTTCGCAAAAGTCTGGTAGACATGAACATGATTCGCAACATCAATATTGATGGTGGTAAGGTTAGTTTTACCTTAGTATTGACAACCCCTGCCTGTCCTTTGCGTGAATTTATTCTGGAAGACTGCCAAAAAGCTGTGAAACAGCTTCCAGGAGTTACAGAGGTATCCGTGGAGGTCACAGCGGAAACACCTCAACAAAAAGCTTTAAGCGATCGCACTGGTATTCCTGGTGTTAAGAATATCATTGCAGTTTCCAGTGGCAAAGGAGGCGTTGGGAAAAGCACGATTGCTGTGAATGTAGCAGTTGCTTTAGCTCAAACAGGGGCAAAGGTCGGTTTGCTTGATGCTGATATCTATGGTCCTAACGACCCTACTATGTTAGGACTAGGTGATGCTCAAATGATAGTGCGGTCAACAGAGAAAGGCGAGATTTTGGAACCAGCTTTCAATCACGGCGTCAAGTTAGTCTCAATGGGCTTTTTAATTGACCGAGATCAGCCAGTGATTTGGCGTGGACCAATGCTCAATGGAGTGATTCGCCAGTTTCTCTATCAAGTGCAATGGGGAGAAATAGACTATCTGATTGTGGATATGCCACCTGGAACAGGCGATGCTCAGCTAACATTGGCACAAGCAGTACCAATGGCGGGAGCAGTTATTGTTACGACGCCTCAAAATGTAGCACTGTTGGATTCTCGAAAGGGCTTGCGAATGTTCCAGCAGATGAATGTGCCTATCCTGGGAATAGTAGAAAACATGAGCTATTTTATTCCACCAGATATGCCAGATAAGCAGTATGACATTTTTGGTTCCGGCGGTGGCTCCAAAACTGCAGATGAGTTAGGAGTGCCGTTGTTGGGGTGTGTACCACTAGAAATTTCTACTAGAATTGGCGGTGATGCAGGTGTACCTGTCGTTGTTGCCCAAAGCGATTCAGCTAGTGCCCAAGCGTTAAAGGCGATCGCCCAAACAATTGCTGGCAAAGTATCAGTTGCTGCCCTGACATAACTTGACAGAAAAATTTGAATTTTCACCTGGTTGAAGTTGCTCAGCCTGGAATACAGATTGTTAGTTGTTCCTAAATTTAAAGTCTGACAGTTAAAGTTTTGTTTTAGTTTAAAAGCATACAATGTTGTTAAAACGTTCGCTCCCCAGAGTTCGTTGGAAGTATTGGGTTAAACCTTGGCAACAAGTAGATTGGTTGTTATTTTGTTTACCAATTGCTCTCACCATATTTGGCGGTATCATGATCCGCAGTACGGAATTGAATCAGGGACTCACTGATTGGTGGTGGCACTGGCTCATGGGGGGCATTGGTTTGACTATTGCCCTATTTATCGCCAGAAGCCGTTACGAACATTTAGTTCAGTGGCACTGGGTAACTTATGCCATAACCAACATTAGCCTGATCGCGGTCATGGTAGCTGGTCAAAGCGCTAAAGGTGCACAGCGATGGATAAATATTGCTGGCATTGCTGTACAACCTTCAGAATTTGCCAAAATAGGATTGATTATCACTCTAGCAGTATTGTTGCATAAACGCACTGCTTCTAGTCTGGATAATATTTTCAGAGCTTTGGCAATCACCGCTGTGCCTTGGGGATTGGTCTTCTTACAGCCAGACTTGGCAACATCACTAGTCTTTGGTGCAATTGTTTTAGGAATGTTGTATTGGGCAAATGCCAATCCCGGCTGGTTAATATTACTCGTTTCTCCGGCTATTGCAGCGATTTTGTTTAGCATACCTTGGCCGTTATCGGAAGAACCGATAGTTGTGTTCAACCAAATATCCCTAACAGCGTTAGGGTTAATCTGGTCAGCTACTATGGGGCTACTTGGCTTTTTAACTCTACCTGGGAAACAAAATGTCATTGGCGGTATAAGTGCTTTATCTCTGAACCTTTTAGGTGGAGAATTAGGAGTCTTTGCCTGGAACCATGTGTTAAAAGACTATCAAAAACTCCGCCTTACTAGTTTTGTTGACCCCGATCAGGATCCTCTGGGGTCTGGATATCACCTCATTCAATCTCGCATTGCCATTGGTGCTGGTGAATGGTGGGGATGGGGTCTTTTCAGAGGTCCTATGACCCAATTGAATTTTGTCCCTGAACAACATACAGACTTTATCTTCTCCGCAGTGGGCGAAGAATTTGGTTTTATTGGCTGTTTGGTCGTACTATTTGTCTTCTGCTTAATTTGCCATCGCCTATTGCATATTGCCCAAACTGCCAAAGATAACTTTGGTTCTTTGCTGGCTGTAGGTGTTTTGTCTATGATTGTGTTTCAGATGATTGTCAACATTGGTATGACTGTTGGCTTAGCACCAGTAGCGGGGATTCCCCTTCCTTGGGTGAGTTATGGTCGTTCGGCAATGCTAACAAACTTCATTGCCTTAGGGCTGGTAGAATCGGTAGCAAATTTTCGACAACGGCAGAAGTATTAGTTGATGAGAAGAACACAGAACTCACCAACGCAGAATGCAACTTGGGACCACCAAGATGAATCTAGGGGTTTGCTGCAAAGACGCGCTCCTTACAAAGCGCTCAGCATGAGCGTTCACTCCCATGTGGTCTCTTGTTCTTTCTTAGGTAATGATTCGTTAATAGCATTGGTAAATAGTACTAATACAAAGGTAGCTTGAGAAAGATTAAGCTATAAACAGGAAACAAGCAAGGGGAAAGACGATGATATTACCTGGAGCAACTGTTCGTGTCAAAAATCCACAAGACACCTACTATCGCTTTGAAGGACTTGTGCAACGCTTAAGTGATGGCAAAGTCGCTGTACTGTTTGAAGGTGGTAACTGGGATAAACTCGTTACCTTTCGCTTTTCGGAATTGGAAGTTGTAGAAACCACAGCAGGACGCAAAGCAGGTAAAAAGTGAGCCAGCGCTGCACCGACGTTTCCTGGAGGCGACGGGCGTTCCCGAAGGGTAGAAAGTAGAAAGGCAAAAGAAAGAGGAATAACTATCTTTTGCTTTTTGAATTTTGAATGAGCGAATTTTGAATTGCTTATGCGCCTTCCTCTACCACAGTTTGATAGAAGCGATCGCCACCCGAATCATTTTGCGGAGGTTATCCAGACTTCTAGTTGTGAATTTTTAGCTCAGTGTTTGGAACCCGACGATTTAAGCTTTCCCTCAATGCCTCCCTTTGGAAGCTGGGTACGTTCTGTTGATGAGGAGTCGGGCAATCAAGTTTATGCTGTAGTATATTATGCAACTACTATGCCCGTAGATTCCGTACATCGGGCAGTCGCTCTGGGATTGTCACTACAGGATTTACGAGAGGAACAACCTCAGATATTTGCTATGCTAAAAACAGAATTCCGTGCTGTGATTGTGGGATTTGAGCAACCCGCAGAAACTAGTTTTTCAAATGCTCGGGTGTATCAGTATCTGCCTCCTCGTCCTCCACAAGTTCATCAAGCGGTTTACCGATGCGAAAGCGAAGCAATTATAAAGTTCACCGAACAGCTAGATTTTTTGCGGACACTACTTTCTGTAAATGGTGCTCCTGTGGAGCCTTTAACCGCAGCCGCCATTCGAGAGGTTTATCAGTTACGCAAAGCTGATCGACAATGGATTATTAAAGCCGGACGTACCCTGAGCGTGTTGCTTAAAGACGACTATGATCGCTTGCGGTTCATTTTGAGCCAGATTCACCCATAGGTAGTTAGTTTTTAAATAGTCGTTTAGGTAGCCTAGAGAAAATTTTTGGATTTGATTTTTTTTCTAGAAGTAACTTTTGCAATTGAATAGATTCAGCGATTACGCTTAAGGTAATCAAAGCCTCACTATCGCCAATTCTGTGTCCTACCTATGGAACTCATCTCACAAGTTCTTGCGCTGGAACCAACTTCCCAAGTTCTCGCCAAGGAACCAATCGTTCCCTTTGCTATTTTATTGGTAGTCATTTTAGTCGTACCCATCCTGTTTGAGCGGTTGCGATTACCAGGATTAGTAGGTTTGTTAGCTTCCGGAGTCGTACTTGGTCCTTACGGCTGGAATTTATTACAAACAGAATCAGCGATGATGACTCTGCTATCAAATATTGGGTTAGTTTACTTAATGTTTGTAGCAGGATTAGAAATAGATATACAGCAGTTTCGTCGCACTAAAAATCAGTCGTTAGGGTTTGGTAGCTTGAGTTTCTTGGTTCCTCTAGTAGCGGGAACTTTTGTTGGGTGGATTTTTGGCTTTGACTGGAATTCGTCAATATTAATTGGCTCTTTATTCGCATCTCATACCCTTTTGGCGTATCCCATTATTAATCGCTTGGGAGTCGTCAATAACAAAGCGATAACTGTTACTATTGGTTCCACTATTTTTACTGATATTGCTGCCCTGTTAGTGTTAGCCGTCTGTGTAGCCATGAGATCTGAGCAATTCAGCTTTGAGCGGCTCATTATGTTGGTAAGTTTATTAACACTCTACTCGGTTGTCGTTTTGGTAGGTTTTGATTGGGCAGGTAAAGAATTTTTTCGGCGCTCTGGTGATGATGAAGGAAATCAATTTTTATTTGTGTTGCTCTGTGTGTTTCTTGCTGTCGTAGGAGCACAATTCATTGGAGTAGAAAAAATTGTTGGAGCCTTTTTAGCAGGGTTGGCTGTTAATGAAACTGTAGGAGAAGGTCCAGTTAAAGAAAAGGTAGTGTTTGTTGGTAGTGTGCTATTTATTCCTATCTTTTTTGTTAACCTTGGCTTGCTCATTAATGTGCCTGCCTTTTTACAAAGCATTGATACCTTACAGCTAACTTTCTTCATTATTATCGGTCTTATAGCAAGTAAATTTATCGCTGCTTTTTTGGCAAAACTGGTTTATCGCTACAACTGGCAGGAAACGCTAACAATGTGGTCGTTATCTATGCCTCAAGCAGGTGCAACGTTAGCAGCAACGTTAGTGGGATATCGAGCTGAGCTACTTGATTTTAGGGTATTGAACAGCGTTATTGTCCTCATACTCATCACTGCAACTTTAGGACCGCTCATGACCAGCAGAATCGCTGTAGGTTTGACTTCCTCTGCAATGAAGGAGCAACGAACTGTCAATCCATCTTACCAAAAGCAAGAAGAAAGAGATAACTCATACACTATAGTGGTACCTGTCTACAATCCCCAGACACAGCAGCATCTCATTGAAATGGCGGCATTGTTAGCACGACAATCTAATGGCAAAATTGTACCGCTAGCGATCGCAACAGCTTTTGCTCGCATGGATGCACCCCAATTAGAAGCTTCTGTGCAAAGAAGTCAGCGGTTACTGACAAAAGCAACAGCACTTAGTCAAGTATTGGGAGTGGAAGCACAACCATTGCTGAGAATTGACGATGCTTTTGCCCAAGGAATTAGCAGGGCTTCTCGAGAACAAAAAGCTAGTTTGATTGTTATGGGTTGGGGTAAACGTACTGGATTCAAAGCACGTTTATTTGGTAACGTCATTGATAATGTTTTATGGGCATCCCATTGTCCGGTGGCGGTGACGCGTCTAGTGGAATCACCAAAAAAAATTCAGCGCATCTTGGTACCATTGGAAAATTTGATGACACCTTCATTGCAGCCTGTAAAATTTGCCCAAATTTTAGCAGATGCAAATGAAGCACAAGTTACCGTGCTGAATGTCTGCGAACGCCGTACGAGTTCAAGTAAAATTGCTTGGAGGCGATCGCAACTCTCTCTACTGATTTCTAGATTGGCACTGCAAAATCCACCAGAAATCCAAATTATAGCTCATGAAAATACTGCTCAAGCGATTTTGCAAGCAGCAAGACTATATGACTTAGTTGTATTACCTTTTATACGTAATCGCACTGTTCCTGGGGGGTTAGCTATTAGCGATGTCACAACTCAATTGGCGAAGCAACTCACCTGCTCAATTGTCATGCTTGGAGAACCTCAACGTACTCAAGCTGTTGTTATACCAACTGAAGTGACTAGTAGTACCACAGCTACCATATCAGAGGGAATTGTGTGATTCAAGATGCTTATTCTTTGTGTTTTTAATGAAAAATCAAAGTGGGAAAAAACGAATTGTGTATAATTTGTTATTTGTTGAATAGCTAAAAATATTTACTGAAAGGCAAAGTATTTAGTCAAGAAATTGACTACCTTTACATACGTAAAAACAACTTTGTATTTTATACGAGAAACTTCATTTTTTAAAGATTTGGTAAATTCTTGCTTAAAAGCCTACATTTTCCTAGAAGATTTTGTTATTTTTCTAGTTGATATTTGAAGTCAAAAGGTACATATAACAAAAAAGCATTCACGGGCAAATTACTATGTTTAACAAAGCCTTCTCAATTACCCACACTGTAATTTGTTTGAGTTTGAAGGCTGGGTAGTTTAAAATACAAGCGCAATTACCACTGCAAATATCTGTAAATAACTGGGGAACTATGAGAATTTTGGTCACGGGCGGTGCTGGGTTTATTGGCTCCCATCTCATCGACCGATTAATAGCTGGTGGGCATGAAGTCATTTGCTTGGATAACTTTTACACAGGACACAAACGAAACATACTCAAGTGGTTGGATCATCCTTTCTTTGAAATGATCCGCCATGACATTACTGAACCAATTCGCTTGGAAGTTGATCAAATCTACCATCTGGCTTGTCCAGCTTCCCCAGTGCATTACCAGTACAACCCTGTGAAAACAGTTAAAACTAACGTCATGGGGACGCTAAATATGTTGGGGTTGGCTAAACGTGTAAAAGCACGACTTTTGTTAGCTTCAACTAGTGAAGTCTATGGTGATCCAGAAGTTCATCCTCAAAGCGAGGAATACTGGGGTAACGTTAATCCCATTGGAATTCGTTCGTGTTACGACGAAGGTAAAAGAATTGCTGAAACTTTGACATTTGATTATTACAGACAAAATAAAGTTGATATTCGAGTAGCCCGCATATTTAACACTTACGGACCTAGAATGCTAGAAAACGATGGTCGAGTCGTGAGCAACTTTATCGTTCAAGCATTGCGGGGTATTCCTTTAACCGTTTACGGAGATGGTTCGCAAACCCGTAGTTTTTGCTACGTATCAGATTTGGTAGACGGACTGATACGACTCATGAATAATGAATACATTGGTCCAGTCAATTTGGGAAATCCTGATGAATACACGATATTAGAATTGGCGAAAACAGTGCAAGACTTGGTGAACCCCGACGCACAAATAAAGTTTGAGCCATTACCTTCTGACGATCCACGTCGCCGTCGTCCCGACATTACAAGAGCAAAAAGTTGGTTAAATTGGGAACCTACTATTCCTTTGCAACAGGGGTTGAAACTAACTGTAGAAGATTTCCGGAACCGCCTCAAGAATGCTAAGTCCTGAGTCCTATACTCACCAACTTCAAAGAGAAAAATGTCTTCTGAAAAACTCTAACCCCAAAAAGCGAGGATTTGCACAAAATGCGTGTTTGCGTCATCGGTACTGGTTATGTAGGTTTGGTAACAGGTGCTTGCTTAGCTCACATCGGACATGATGTTATTTGTGTAGATAACAACGAAGAGAAAGTCAAGATAATGAAGTCTGGGCAGTCGCCTATCTTTGAGCCTGGACTATCAGACATTATGCAGTCTACCATTAACACAGGTAAAATTCAGTTCTCAACGGACTTGGCAGCAGGAGTCGCCCACGGAGAAATTTTATTTATTGCAGTGGGAACACCACCTTTACCAACTGGAGAGAGTGATACCCGTTATGTTGAAGCGGTAGCCCGTGGTATTGGTGCTCATTTAGACGGTGGGTATAAGGTGATTGTGAATAAGTCCACAGTGCCCATTGGTTCGGGAGACTGGGTGCGGATGATTGTCTTGGATGGCATAGCCGAACGCCAAAACACACTCATCACTGCAGGTGGATCGCCAAGCTACGATAAATTGCCTGAGATTACAGCTGAGTTTGATGTCGTCAGTAATCCAGAGTTTTTGCGGGAAGGTTCGGCAGTGTATGATACCTTCAACCCTGACCGCATTGTTCTGGGAGGCAACTCTCCAAGAGCGATCGCCATGATGCAAGAACTGTATGCCCCGATTGTTCAGCGCAAGTTTGCAACTGACTCATCTCTACCCCCAGTGTCAGTGCTGGTTACAGACTTGAGTTCAGCAGAGATGATTAAGTATGCTGCTAATGCTTTCTTAGCAACCAAGATTAGTTTCATTAACGAAGTTGCAAACATTTGCGATCGCGTTGGTGCTGATGTTACCCAAGTGGCAAAAGGTATCGGTTTAGACTCCCGTATTGGTAACAAATTCTTAAATGCTGGCATTGGTTGGGGTGGTTCCTGCTTCCCCAAAGATGTTGCTGCACTCATTCATACCGCAGATGACTACGGTTACGAGACACAGTTGCTCAAAGCTGCAGTCAGTGTTAACGAACGCCAGCGTGTGCTTGCTATTGAAAAACTCCAGCAAGCCCTGAAAATTCTTAAAGGGAAAACTGTGGGATTGCTAGGTTTAACCTTCAAGCCTGATACTGATGATATGCGTGATGCTCCAGCGCTCAACATCATTGAACAGTTGAATAGATTAGGAGCTAGAGTTAAGGCATATGACCCAATTGTTTCTCAAACAGGTATGCGTCATGGTCTTTCTGGTGTGCTGGTAGAAACCGATGCTGAAAGACTTGCTGATGGCTGCGACGCTTTGGTGCTTGTGACAGAATGGCAGCAGTTCAAAAACTTGGACTACGTTAAAATGGCACAATTGATGAGTCATCCTGTCATGATTGACGGTCGTAACTTCCTTGATCCTGAGACGATGGTTAGGGCAGGCTTCCAATATGTAGGTATTGGTCGCTCTAATCGCTAACTTTATATTTTCTTAGTTGCATGCATCACAAGGTAGGGGCACAGGAGGCTCCATTGGTGTCAACTTAACGTTCAAGCCTTGACTCCACGTTGATTTGACCTCACCCTGCCCTGTCGGGCATCCCTCTCCTTCAAGGATACTGCTGGCGAATGAGGGGTGTGACCCCTCAATAGGATAAAGGTAATAAGCAAAATGCAACTTTTAGAGAGATGATACAAAAAGTTGAGTAAGGGAGTTGCATCTGCGTATGACACTGCATCCAAGAAACCATTGGGTTGTACCAGAAGAAACAGCACGAGTGGCACGTGCGTCGTTCCCAAAAGGTAATGTGTACATGACAATGTACGACGAATTAGGGACATTATATACCTGCGTCAAAGTACGCAAAAAGCAGTCTTGATTGATTTTGGTCTGATATCAAGTTCGGATGATTAGTTATCATTGCAGTCCTCGTGTTACCCCTCCCCAACCCTCCCCTTGCTAAGGGGAGGGTGCCCGATAGGGCGGGTGGGGTATTTCGGGATTTATAAGTGATTAAGCGAACTTGATATAATGAGTCCTTGCAAATAATCGAACTCATCCTGTTCCAAGAAATATTCAACTTTTGCCATAAAATTATTGGTTAACCCATACTGGCGGATTCCTAACCGCTCAAGGCGCATTTGTAACACAACCTCAATGTAGTTAATGATGCTCACATGATTGCAAATGGGGCAACACGCGATCAATGAAGAATCTGTTTTTACGGATAAGCAGCGCATCGCCTCTCACATTTTTCCAGAGTTGACTTTTTCCGTAGAGCAAGTTTTAGCAGCAGGTAAGGTTGGTTAATGAGTTGTTAGACGCATGACAACCCTTAACAATGAGAGAAAGAACTAACAACTAACCGCTAACATCTACTTATGAGCTTCCGTGACGAGTTTAAACTGCTGCTACGCGCCCGCTACCCCTTAATTTACATTCCAACATATGAAGAGGAGCGCCTTGAGGGGGCTATCAGGGAAGAAGCAACGAATCAAGGTAATCGTCCAGTGTATACTTGGGATTTTGTGGATGGTTATCAAGGTAATCCCAATGATGCAGGTTTTGGTGTGCGTAACCCTCTACAAGCTTTGGAATTTGTCGAAAAACTCCCAGCTTCTGTGCCTGCAGTGTTTATTTTACGAGATTATCATCGGTTTTTAGAAGATGTGGCGATCGCCCGCAAACTCCGCAACCTCGCCCAACTCCTGAAGTCCCAACCAAAAAATATCGTGTTACTGTCGCCAAGAATTGCCATTCCTGACGACTTAACGGAGGTTCTGACAGTCCTCGAATTCCCCTTACCCGCAGCAGCTGAAATTAGAGTAGAAGTAGAACGCCTGTTAGCTGCGACTGGTCACTCTCTTCCTGGTAGAGTTTTAGATGACTTGGTGCGCTCCTGTCAAGGGCTATCGATGGAACGCATTCGTCGAGTTTTGGCAAGAGCAATAGCTACCCATGGAGAACTACAACCAGAAGACGTCGATTTGGTTTTGGAAGAAAAGCGTCAAACGATTCGCCAAACTCAAATCCTCGACTTTTACCCCGCCACAGAGCAAATTTCTGATATTGGTGGATTGGATAACCTCAAAGACTGGCTTTTGCGTCGGGGTGGCGCTTTTACCGAAAAGGCGCGACAATACGGTTTACCGCACCCCCGTGGTTTGCTGTTGGTAGGAATTCAGGGAACTGGAAAATCGTTAACCGCCAAAGCGATCGCTCATCACTGGCACTTACCTTTGTTGCGTTTGGATGTGGGAAGATTATTTGGGGGTTTAGTCGGTGAGTCGGAATCCCGCACGCGACAAATGATACAAGTCGCCGAAGCCCTTGCTCCTTGTGTTTTGTGGATAGATGAGATAGACAAAGCCTTTTCGGGACTTGGTAGCAAAGGTGATGCAGGAACAACGAGCCGTGTTTTTGGTACATTTATTACCTGGTTAGCCGAAAAAACCTCACCCGTGTTTGTTGTTGCTACCGCCAACGATATCCAAGCACTACCACCAGAAATGCTGCGAAAAGGGCGGCTTGATGAAATTTTCTTTGTTGGTTTACCCACCCAAGAAGAGAGAAAAGCAATTTTTACTGTACATTTATCTCGACTGCGCGCCCATAACTTGAAAAATTATGATATCGACAGGTTAGCTTACGAAACACCTGATTTTTCTGGCGCAGAAATTGAGCAAACTCTGATTGAAGCAATGCACATCGGATTTAGCCAAAATAGGGACTTCACCACAGATGACATTTTAGAATCTGCCAGTCAGATCATACCTTTAGCACGAACTGCCACTGAACAAATTCAGAAATTGCAAGAATGGGCTGCTGCTGGTAGAGCACGTCTGGCTTCCAAACACAGTCCTTTAAGCGATCGCATTCAACGCCAGCTCCAAGAATGAGCTATAAATTTATGAATTATGAATAATCAAAAATTTCATAATTCATAATTTATAATTCATAAATTTGTAGGGCGAGGTTGTCACTATGGTAATTGTTAACGTACTAAAATATACACTTGGGATTTTATTGGCGATCGCTATTTTAGCTGGCAGCGGATTCGCTACTGCTCTGTATTTAATGAATCGAACTTCTGCACCCCCCGCCAAACCCATTTTCGCCAATGATAGCTCTTCTGTGAAAGGGCAAAATCCAAAAGCGACTGTGGCTAAAGGAACCAAAGAAACCTCTGCGACTCAAGCTAAGAGTGAAACCTCACCCAAACCAACTCCCACGCCTACGCCATCTCCAAAGTCATTACCACCAGGAGCTTATCAAGCGCGTATCACTTGGAATCAAGGCTTGGTTTTGCGAGCCGAACCAAAGCAAGATGCTGAACGTGTTGGTGGGATTGGGTTTAATTCAAAAGTGATTGTTTTGGAACAAAGCGATGATAATCTCTGGCAAAAGATTCGCTTGAAAGGTAGTGAAAAAGAAGGTTGGGTAAAAGCAGGTAACACCCGAAAAGTTAACGAGGAGGATTCACAGCGGACAGAACAGACTGAGCAAACAGACCAAGAACAGTAAAATTTTACATAATTATACAAAATTTAACACCAAAATTCACACCAATTGTTGGAGATGAAATGTATCCGGAAAGTATCTGCTTGGCGCGAGTTCACGGGTGAAGATTGTGCTGGACAAGTGCGCGAGGCAGTTTGGGCAGCGCGGGATAGGCTAGAAGCAGAGTGATACGAGAAATATTATGCAAGCTTACAAACTCAAGAGGAAAGTCGATACAGCAGGTAACTTAGTGATTACCGAACCCGTTCAAATCCCAGCCGGAGATGTGGAAGTGATTGTGTTGCAGGCTGTTGAAACGGCTGCTAATTCCACAGTTCTAGAAACCGAGTCACAACCAGAAACACCCAAGAGAAAGTCAAGAGTGAAAGCATTTGAGGGTTTATTTGAAAATGCTCCTCCCGTTCCACCTGACTTTGATCCAGATCAGGCTAAGTGGGAGTATTTAAAGGAAAAACATAACTTGTGAAAGTCCTGCTAAACACTGACATCACAACAAGCTGTCGTTAGGAATGCACAAGCTGTCGTTAGATCACAACAAGCTGTCGTTAGGAATGCACAAGCTGTCGTTAGATCACAACAAGCTGTCGTTAGGAATGCACAAGTTGTCGTTAGATCACAACAAGCTGTCGTTAGGAATGCACAAGTTGTCGTTAGATCACAACAAGCTGTCGTCACATCACAATAAGTTGTCGTTAGATCACAACAAGCTGTCGTCACATCACAATAAGTTGTCGTTAGATCCGAATAATATGTTTATTTAACTGCATTCGATATCAGTAATATATAGCAATCCTAAATCATTTGTAAAATTCTCTCTTCTCTCTTTTCTTGGCGCTCTTCTCCTGGCGGAGACGCTGCTTTGTAAGTCCTGCGGACAGGCTTGCGCCAACGCCTCTGGCGTCGCCCTTTGGGCGAAGGCGTCTTGGCGGTTGATAATTTTTACAACTCAAATAGGACTGCTATATGGAAACCCAACTCACCGCCAGCGAAATCAACGAAAAGCGGCAATTGTTGCACGATTACAGCCCTGCAATTGAGGCGTTGGTTATCTTAGAAAAAAACAATGGTAGCCTTGATACCAGTTTTGATGAACTGTGGGAACAGAAAAACAGGATTCAAACTTATGGCAAAAAATCTCTCTGGCGAGTCACGCTTGGTGAACTCCGCAAAGAACTCTGCGGAGATGATGGGTTTCGCATTAAGGTAAAAGAATACACTAATAATCCTGGCAGTGCGCCTTTGTTGACGGGGTTAATTGTCTCGCTTATCGGTATAGCAGGGGCACACGGATTGCCAATTGATCCAGCGATCGCTACTATTGTTGTTTTATACATTGTCAAAATCGGACTCAATATTTTTTGCGAATACACTGAGGCTGATAGGAAATCGTGAGGGGGATTCACAGCAGACAGAACAGACTGAGCAAATAGAGCAGAAAAAGTAAAAATTGACACAAAGCTTCACCATCAAATGTATCCGGAAAGTCTGTGCTCTTGCGCTCTGGCTGTACTAATGGTTAGTTCACTGCATTTGATTCAGCAACGGACGAGCTAGGAAAAAGCTAGAAATTGATTTAGCATCTACAAGCTCGCCTTCCAGAATAGATTTCTCCAGTTCTTCTGGTGTGAAAAACACTGTTTCCAAATCCTCGTCTTCGTCTTGTGCTAGTGCTCCCTCCAACTTTTCCAAATCTTGTGCTAAGTAAGCATAAATGATTTCATCAGAATAGCCTGGAGCGAGGAAAAACTCTCCTAGCTTTTGCCACTTTTGAGCGCGGTAACCAGTTTCTTCCTCTATTTCACGCTGAATTGTCTCTAGGGGATCTTCGTTTGGTTCCACTGTACCTGCAGGAAACTCTAACACTCTTCCTTGAACCGCAAAACGATACTGGCGCACGAGTATCAGTTTACCTTCTGAAGTTATGGGTACAGCCAGAGCGCCACCTGGATGACGAATGCATTCCCACTCTCCCTCTGATGTGTTAGGTAAACGTAAGCGATTGACCTCAAAATCAAATCTGCGCCCTTTATAGTACAAGCGCTGTTTCAACAGCTGGGGTAATTCTCTACCTAATGGCATAGTTCAGTTATCAGTTATCAATGGGCAATGGGCAATGGGCAATGGGCAATGCTAGATAAGCTAAAACATATTTAACTTGCATATTGTTAATTTTGGAGAAAAAGCGTCAATCCTTCTCCCCTGCTCCTCTGCTCCTCCGCCCCTCTGCTGTCTAAATGTGCAAATTAGATGCGTAACAGCTTAACTGTTCCCTGTTCCCTGTTCCCTGTTCCCTGTTCCCTGTTCCCTGTTCACTGATTTAACACTTTAGGAGGATGTTGAAATTAGTGTTATCTGTATTAGGGTTGGTAAAATCAGTAGCCTACTAATAAGTGTACTTCAGTACAGTCTACATCTTTAACCAGCTCTTTAATAGTACAACCAGAAATTGGTTCTACCCAATCTGGAGCAATTTCTACGAGTGGTACTAACACAAACGCTCGCTCCCGCATTCTTGGATGGGGAATCTGTAGGTTTGGTGTGTTCAAAATTAAGTCATCATATAGCAATAAATCCAAATCTAGGGTGCGTGGTCCCCAACGTTGTTGTCGCACACGTCCAAATTTATTTTCTATTTGTAATAAAGTTTTTAATAACAACTGTGGTATCATTTCTACTCGCAGTATTACGGCTCCGTTGATGTAATCTGGTTGTGGCGGACCTACAGCTTTCGTTTTGTACCAACTGGATTTGGCTTCTAAGATAATTCCAGGTGTTTGAGCTAAAGTTTCTATCGCTGCTTCCAAAATGGCACGAGAATCACCAAGATTACTGCCAAGGGCAATTGCACTACTCATCTTCATGAAGCAAGGCATTCTGTTTTTTTTGTTTCAGATTTTTTTACAAAACTATTGCTTGAAACAAGAATCAAAGATAAACTTTGTATAAATAATAACGCCAAATTTCAACAAGGATTCTGCCAAAAAGAGCATATCCAATCATTCGTGGAGTGATATACTATCACGGATGTGGTGCAATAATCTAAAAACTTTTCATGGTGGTTAGATTGCAACTGCTTGAAGCGAGGAATTAACGTGGTTAAGTTTACCTCCTGGTTCAAGGAACGACCAGCAAAGTCGAGTGACGCTGATAAGGAGCAACCAGGATCGCCGCCTGGGAATCAAAACGAGAACGAGGAATCGATAAATGAGAAGACAACATCATCAACAAAGCTGATAAGGCTAAACCAATTGCTGAACCAGATACTTTCCAAACTTCCGCTCAGTAATAAACCGCTTTATCGTCGCTACTGGTTTTGGGCAGGTTTGGGTATAAGTAGTGGAATGATTGCGATCGCTTATGGTATTCGGGCAATAGACCAAAGTTTACCAGATAAAGCTGAACTCAACGCAATTGTTCGAGAGCGTACACTGACTATTAAAGCTGCTGACGGTAGGATAATACAACAGCAAGGTGAAGCAACTAGAGAACAGTTAAAGATAGAGGAAATACCAGATAAACTCATAAAGGCTTTTATTGCTTCAGAAGATAGAAGATTCAACGAACACAATGGAGTTGATCCTCAAGGAATTGTGAGAGCAGTTTTAAATAATGTGCGATCGCAAAACGTGGTGGAAGGTGGTAGTACCATCACGCAACAGCTGACAAGAATTCTCTTCCTCAAACAAGAGAAAACTTTCTGGCGCAAGCTTAAAGAAGCTCGTTTAGCACAAAAAATGGAAGAGCAATTATCCAAGGACGAGATTCTGGAACGTTACCTGAATTTGGTGTATCTGGGTTCTGGAGCTTACGGTATCGCAGATGCAGCATGGGTTTACTTTAGTAAATCTGTGAATGAACTCACATTGGGTGAAATGGCGATCATTGCAGCATTACCTCCTGCCCCAAATCGCTTTTCACCACAAGTAAATGCAGAAGCGGCAAAACAGCGACGAAATTTGGTACTGCAACGGATGCTGGAAGATAAATACATTACAGCAGCCGAAAAACAAACAGCAACTGCAGAACCAATTAACCTCAAACCCAGTTCACCCAAGCGATGGCAAGTAGAGGCTCCTTACTTTATTGGCTACATTCAGAAAGAATTGCCCAAGTATGTTTCCCCTGAAGCACTCAAAGCAGGTGGTTTTACCGTGGAAACAAGCCTAAACTTGAATTGGCAGAAGGCGGCAGAAGCGACTGTGGCAAAAACGCTACGAAATGAAGGTCGTTGGGAGAACTTTAAGCAGGCGGCTTTGGTTGCTATTGATCCCCGTAATGGCGAAATTAAGGCAATGGTTGGGGGAAAAGATTTTGGCAAGAACCAGTTTAATCGCGTGACTCAAGCACAACGTCAGCCAGGATCAACGTTCAAGGGGTTTGTTTATGCTGCTGCTATAGCAAGCGGGAAAAACCCCTACGATAACTACCTTGATGCGCCCCTAGTGATAGATGGTTATGAACCAAAAAACTTCGATGAAGGCTACCGAGGCTGGTTAACCATGAGAGACGCCCTCACCAAATCAGTCAACATTGTTGCTGTGAGAGTGCTCATGAAAGTAGGTTTTGACCCAACTATCCAACTTGCTCACAAGATGGGGATTCAATCTGAACTGAGACCAATGTATTCCTTGGCACTTGGTTCCTCAGAAGTGAATCTGCTGGAGTTAAGCAGTGCTTATGGTTCCTTTGCGACGAGAGGGTTGCACGTAGAACCTCATGGTATTACCCGCATCCTTGACCGTCGCGGTAAGGTCATTTGGTCTGCTAACTTCAAGCAACAGCGTGCGATCGACGCTGAAAGTGCGGCTATTATGACCTGGATGCTCCGCAACGTGGTGCAAAATGGAACTGGTCGTGCTGCTCAATTAAGTAGACCTGTTGCTGGCAAAACTGGCACAACTGATGATGCGCGCGATTTGTGGTTCATTGGCTATATTCCTCAGATGGTAGCAGGGGTTTGGTTAGGAAATGATGACAATAAACCTACTTGGGGTAGCAGTGGGAGCGCTGCTTACACTTGGCATGAATTTATGGAAAAAGTGGTCAAGGAAATACCCGTGGAAAAGTTTCCTGAAAAACCCAAGTTAGAAGGTCGAAAAGGCACGATTAAAGCAAAACCTATCAAGCCCAGGCGAATTGTCAATCACTCTATCAGCTCTTACCAGCAATCTGATGAAGAAGATAATAGCAGGTCATATAGACGACGAAATCAACAAGTAAGTTCTGATGATAGTGATGAAGAGCGTTCATCTAGAAGACGCAGATATAGAAGAGCCAATTATCAGGAGGAGCAACAACAGGAAAGACCAAGAAGGCGCTATAGTCGTCGTTATCGTAGCGAAGAATCAAGTTCTAGTAGTGAGTCATCCTCACAATCGTATCGTCGCTCACGGCGCAATAGAACAGTAGACTCTGATTCTTCAACTCCAACAAGGCGTAGACAAGAGTATACATCCCCTGCAAACACTTCTTCACCTCCAACACGTTCTTGGCGGGAAAGACTTAGACCTACGCCATCTTCACACACAGGTTCTGAACGCTAAAGCTGAGATGATCCTCGCTTACGCTCAAATTCAAAATTCACGGATTCAAAAAAATTAATGAATTTTGAATTTTTCTTTTTTGAATTCTTTTACCTTAAAGTTGAGCGAAGCGTGTATCATAAACGCTAAATCTTTATTTGTAGTAATTAATGACTAATGACCAATGACTATTACAGTTATCTCAAATTCTCGTGACGCAAGTTGTTTTAGAAAACGTTTATAAAAGTTTTTCCCCTCGTAGAGGAGAAAGTGTTGCATCCCAAATACAACCCTCTGTTACATCTGGGAAGCAAGACGATATAGTTGTTCACCGTGGAGAAAGTGTCAATGTTTTACGACGGATTAACCTAACAGTAGCAGATGGTGAATTTATGGTGCTGGTGGGACCTTCCGGTTGTGGGAAAAGCACTCTTCTGCGGATAATTGCTGGGTTGGAAGTGATGACAGGAGGCAATATTTGGATAGGCGATCGCCTAGTCAATGATTTGCCCCCCAAGGAACGAGACATCGCAATGGTGTTTCAAAATTACGCCCTCTATCCCCACATGAGCGTGTATGACAACATTGCTTTTGGGCTGCGACGCCGGAGTGCAGGACAAGGGGCAATGGGCAATGGGCAACGGGTAATGGGCAATGCTCGATTAAGAGTTCCCAGTTCTGGGTTTCCAATGCCCAATTCCCAATTCCCAATTCCCAATTCCCATCTTCGTGATTGGGTAGAAAACTTGTTCGTGGGAATGACAAAGGGGCTTCCCAAGGGATTGAGATATATTTCTGACAGAGAACGGGTTGTGGATGAGCAGGTGCGTACTGTTGCTCAACTGTTGCAAATTGAAGCGCTGTTAAATCGGTTACCTAAGCAACTGTCTGGGGGACAAAGGCAAAGAGTCGCATTGGGAAGAGCGATCGCACGTAATCCCCAAGTGTTTTTGATGGATGAGCCGCTTTCTAACTTGGATGCGAAACTCCGCGCTCAAACCCGCGCCCAAATTGTGAAACTACAACGTCAGTTGGGTGTCACGACAATTTATGTGACTCACGACCAAACAGAAGCTATGACGATGGGCGATCGCATTGCTATCCTCAATCACGGTCAACTACAACAAGTTGCATCTCCCTTAGAACTTTACAATCATCCTGTCAACGTCTTTGTTGCGGAATTTATTGGCTCACCACCGATGAATTTTATCCCTGTGGAATTCCATGCTCCTCTGTTGATTACCAATGGTGATTTTCGCCTTACTTTACCAGAAGTATGGGGAAATGCATTGCAAAAATACGATGGGCGAACACTCATTTTAGGCATTCGTCCAGAACACCTCATTTTGAGTGTACCTGCAAATAAGAATTGGAGTGTGCAAGTGGAATTAGTAGAAAATCTGGGAAATGAGACATATATTTCCACAAAACTTCTCGAACCAGGTTTTCAAAAATCTGCCTTTGAGACTAACGAAGTGCAAGTGCGAGTTCCTCCAGAGCGTTTTGTGTCTTGTGGCGAGCAACTGTGGTTATCTTTGACACCAGAAAAACTGCACTTTTTTGACCCAGAAACGGAATTGGCGATATTTCCAAAGTAGTCAATAGTCGCGCTTATAGCGACTGTTGACTGTTCAAACTTTTCACAAAGGCTTGATGCTCTTGTGTTTGTAGCCCCTGCTGAAGAACAGCTAAAACTTCAATCATATTCCCCTCTCGCAAAGCAGGGACTGCTAACCATAATCCAGGGAAAATATAAGAGCGAATCACTCCAGCTGCATCCGGTTCTAACGAGATATATAACCCTTCCTTAAGCCTGAACCAATCCAGGCGGTTTTCATAAATTTGCCAAACAATATATTCTTGTACTCCATTGCGGCGATAGGCATTAAGTTTGTCTTTTAAGTCATAAGAGGCACTACTGGCAGCAATTTCTACAATCAGTTCTGGTGCTCCTTCAACATAATCATCATCACTGATGCGAGAATTGCCTCCCACCTCTGGTTCTAATCGTAATAGAGCATCAGGTTGAGGTTCATTATCAACATCAAGACGTACAGTGGCGTTGTCACCCATGTCTACTCCTGGTGTTGCAACCCAGTAAGTCGTCAACCAAGCCATAACTTGGGCATGAGGTCTACCGTGATTTCTAATCCGCACTGGTGAAGCCAAGTACACAACTCCTTCAATTAATTCTGCTTTCTTAATATGTGGCATTTTTGTATAGCGTCGCTCGAATTCTTGGCGAGTGAGGCGATCGCCACTTTCCAACGGGGGAAGTTTGAAATTAGTAGACGTAGCTGACATAGAAAATACTCATCTCTACGCTTTTATTTTCGCTCAGTCATGACCTAGTACCGCAAGGCGGAATTCGCTCATTCAAAATTCAAAATTCAAAATGAAGACAGCGTAAGCGTTTCATCGATTTGGAATGGGTGGTTTATTTACGCCGTGCTGTACTAGTGCGATGAAAAATCAAGGTTTGGTAGGAAGTAGAGACAAAGGAGTCGTAACCAAAAAACGCGATCGCTTGTTAAATGTTTAAACATTATTACCGTCAGTTTGGGGAGAGATGACCAATGGCTCATAGCCATTAGTCATTAGTAGTAACTAACTATACCTCAGCCACCACTTGTTCCTGTTCTCTTTCAACAAACATCTGCACACGAGCACGATACTGTCTTAAAGATTCATCTACCCAGTCGCGATCATTACTGTTGGCATACAAGTGTACTATTGGTTCACTGGCATCTGGCAACACTAACACCCAACTGTCATCATAGAACTGACAAATTTTCACCCCATCAATTAATTCTAGATTTTGAGCTGGGTGAGTTTCCACTAAGTAGCGCATCAATGCTCCCTTGACAGTCCAAGGACAACGTACTGTATAAGCTTTGTGAACCACACGAGGTAATTCTGATCGTACAGAGGCGAGAGAGCGCTCCTGTATCGTCAACATTTCAATCAGTTTTGCCGTGCAGAACATAGCATCAAATCCTGGATGCAATTGCGGGAAAATAAAGCCAATTTCGCCACTACCTCCCAACACCACATTGGAATTTTTCTGACAAGCCTCCATTAATGCTGTGGGATTTGCCTTCGTGCGAATGACCTTACCATCATGGCGACGAGCAATTAGTTCCACAGCACTAGAAGCATGAACTGGTACAACAACCGTTCCTCTGGGGTGAGCAGTTAACATCATGTCTACCATCAGCGCTGTTAACATTTCCCCACGAATAGGAATACCAGATTCATCAACCAAAATGAGTTGTTCTCCATTTGCCGAAACCTGAACGCCAAAGTTTGCCTTTAACGCCTCTACCACATGACCTAGCTGAGTCAAAAGTGCTTCGCGATCAGCTGTGGACATGGCGGATTTATTGAGACTGGCATTCAACACCACCGCATCAGCCCCAAAATTATCTAGCATTTGCGGCAATACAGCTCCAGATACCGCATAAACGTAATCAATGACAACTTTTGCCCGACTGTTGCGAATACTATGAATATGCAACAGCTTTTCAAAAGCAGTGCAGTATCGATCCATTACCTGACTGGGATAAGCAACATCACCAATTTCATGAAGTTGCGCCCGCCGCATATCTTCCTTGAAGTAAGCCCCTTCAATTTTCTTTTCCAAGGATTTGGTGACATTAATTCCCTTAGTATCCATAAACTCAATTAGAATGTAGTCGGGGCGGTCTGGATGCATCCGCACATGAATTCCACCACTGACGCTCATGGTAGGTATCACCGTACGAGCGATTGGAATAGCTGTGGCATCTAGGTTCTGAATATCGACACCCACTGACATCAAACCAGCAATTAATGAGCGAGTAACCATGCGAGAGATATTGCGTTGGTCACGGGAAACTGTGACTCGAGAACCTGGTTTCAAGGTTGAACCGTATGCTGCTCCCAACTTCACAGCAAATTCTGGGGTAATGTCAATATTGGCTAGTCCTTGGACGCCTCGTTGCCCAAATAAATTACGTTGAGCAGTGTTACCCCAAATCAAATTTATGTTCAAGATTGCCCCAGACTCAATCTTTTTACTGGGCCAAACGCGCACAAATGGGCTAATTTGAGCTTCTTCTCCCACAGTTGACAGCGAACCAACCACAGCACCTTCCAAGACATGGGCGCGACGATCGACACGCGCACCACGGCAAATGACACAAGCACTGAGCTGTGCTTCATCGCCAGCGATCGCTCCATTCCAAACAATCGGACGCTTGAGATTGGCATCAGAGCCAATGGTGACGTTATCCCCAATGACACTTCCGGCTTCAATCTGCACTCTTGCGCCAATGCGGCAATTATCACCAATGACTGCTGGAGCTTCTATCTCCGCTGTTGGGTCAATATAAGTGTTTTGACCTACCCACAATTCCGGAGAAACTTCTTTGTAGGCAAAGTCAAGTTTTACTTTGTTGTATAATGCATCGTACTGCGCCTCACGATAAGCATCTAAGTGACCGACATCGCACCAATAACCTTGGGCAATGTAGCCATACATCGGCTCATTTTTTGTGAGTAGCAAGGGGAACAACTCTTTGGAAAAGTCAGATTCTTGATTGACTGGTAAGTATTCCAAAACTTCTGGTTCTAGAATGTATGTGCCAGTGTTAACAGTGTCGGAGAAAATTTCACTCGTAGAGGGTTTTTCTAAAAATCTACGAATCCGACTTTCTTCATCAATAATCACCACCCCAAACTCTATTGGGTTGGGGACACGAGTCAAAACCAAAGTCGCTTTTGACTTCTTTTGTTTATGAAATTCAATAGCTGCTGTCAGGTCGAAATCGGTTATACTATCACCGCTAATGACTAAAAAGGTGTCATCAAGAAGTTCGGCAATATTTTTCACACAGCCTGCAGTACCTAAGGGCTGGTCTTCTTCTACAGCATAGGTCATCTGCACGCCAAAGTCGCTGCCATCTTGAAAGTAATCTCGCATGACATCAGGTAAATAATGCAGTGTGGCAACCACTTCTGTAATTTGATGCCTTTTGAGAAGATTGATGATATGTTCGGCAATGGGTCGATTCAGGATGGGTACCATTGGTTTGGGCAGGTCACAAGTCAGCGGACGAAGCCGTGTTCCTGAACCACCTGCCATCAGTACTGCACGCATAAATCCTCCTTAGCTGTTTGCACCACTTGCTGCGTTAATACCCACAAGAGTAGCTATGTTTTCTTTAGTCTCCTATGGATCTTGAAGTTTAGGGAACTTTCGCAAGATGCATCTGAATCAGGACTAGGAATATCTACTCGACACACTAGCCTGTTTATCTGTACAAAATCAAGGAGGGAAATAGTTGGAAAGTCAAACATAAAAAGTAAAAAAACTCTTGTGACTTTGTTATATTTGACTTTCCTCATCTCCTAATATCGAGAAGCTGTTTGTTAATGCTCATGAAGCAGCCTCACTATAAATAAGGTGTGGTCAAAATCTGTTGGTGAAGGAATGGACAAGGGGACAATGCCCAATGCCCATTGCCCATTGCTAACCAACTACTTATGACCACACCCAATGAATATGTTTATTTGCTACTTCTCATATGCGAACAATTGCGGAAATTAATAACAAAATCAGCCGCAAGCTGGCGGTGGTGTTAACCGCTGAGGAATTAAAGGCAAGAGTTGCAGAAGTTGGTGTTGCCAAAGTTGCTAAGGAAGTTGATGTCATCACCACTGGCACTTTTGAGCCGATGGAATCTAGTGGTGCAATTCTTAACCTAGGTCATACTGACCCGCCGATAAAAATTCGCCGTTGCTGGTTAGATGGTGTTCCAGCATACTCTGGTTTTGGAGCCGTAGATTTGTACTTAGGTGCGAGTTGCGCGGTAGAAGCGATGGACGGTGAAGAAGTTCGGGAACGAGGTGGCGGTCATGTCATTGAAGATTTGATAGCTGGTAAAGCCGTACATGTACGAGCACAAGGACAGGTGACAGATTGCTATCCCAGAGCTACTTTTGAAACTACGATTACTCGTGAAACAATCAATCAGTTTTATTTATTCAATCCACGCAATCTTTACCAAAACTTTATAGTAGGTGTCAATGGGGGTGAGCGGCTATTACACACATACCTCGGTCCTTTGCAACCGCGTTTGGGCAATGCTGTTTACTCTAACCCAGGTGCCATCTCCCCCCTACTCAACGACCCAGATCTACAACTCATTGGGATTGGCACACGAATTTTTCTGGGAGGTGGTGTTGGTTATGTTGCTTGGGAAGGCACTCAGCACTTTCCTTTACAAAAGCGGTTACCCAACCGTACACCCGTTGGACCTGCTGCAACTTTAGCTTTAATTGGTAATGCCAAGCAAATGGATGCTCGCTGGGTGCGTGGGTGTTACTTTAAAAGTTACGGTCCTTCTTTGATGTTGGGAGTGGGTGTACCATTCCCTGTGTTGAACGAAGAAGTCGTTGCAAGATGTGCAATTCAAGATAAAGACTTAGTAGCCCCAATAGTAGACTTTTCCATTCCCCGGCGTGTCCGTCCTACCTTTGGTTTAGTCAGTTACGCCCAACTCAAATCTGGACGTATCACCATAGAAGGCAGAACTGTGCGCGTTGCACCCCTTGCTAGTTTATTCCTCTCTAAGAAAGTTGCCGTGGAGTTGAAACAATGGATTGAATCAGGTGATTTTACCTTAGCAGAGCTTGTTGCCCCAATTGAAATGGAGCGGTCTTTTCTTCCGCAAGACCGCTGGACGGAATTTTAAGAGGGCAATGGGCAATGGGCAATGGGCATTGCCCAATTCCCTTACTCTTCGGGAGCCTTCGGACGTTTAACGGGCTTAGGAATGGGTTTTGAGGATGTAGGTCTTGACGCCGCAGAGGAGTCGCTTATTTTCCGAATTGGGCGTGGAGTTTCGCTGTTGCGTGGTCTTGGGGGAAATGGTTTCTTTCCACCAGGACGATAACCTCCAACGCCGCCTTTCCTTGTTTGTGGTGGTCTGCGCTTTTTGGGCAAATCAGCGATCGCCTCAGCGCTTTCTACCACCAATCCCTCAGCTTCCCGCTTGACTTGCAAGTCCCAAAACTTACCAACTGCTCTGGCTTGAAGCTTACCTTTAATTTTCAACTTGAAATACTTTGGTTTGTCATCTTGTTTGCGAGCAGCCTGCTTAATTTTGATCACTAGGTGATCATCTTCAAAAGACTGGTAAACAACCTCGCCACGAACAGAAAAACCACCATCTGGAAGTTCTGATGAGGGGACAAGGGCACTGGATGAACTATTAGCGGATGTTGGTGAATCTTGTAAAGCTGAATTTTGCTCATCATTGGCTATTTGATGTTTAGCCAAGTTCTCCGGCTCCCAAACTCCAACAATTTGTAGGTGCAATTTGTCATTTTCCTGCTGAGTACGGGGATAAACGACCCACAGATGTTCTTTTTCCAAGTCCAAATGATTTTTGACTAAACTCATAATCCGACCCAAAAGGACGGCATCAAGTTGCATACCATCTGTGGTTACCATTGAACCTTGAGTAAATTGTTCGCTACTAACAACGTAGCGACCTCGCACTAAGCCAATAGCTCGGTACTGCATTGGTTCGCTGGGAGGTGGAATCGGTTGCTGCCGGTTTTTTAAGTTCTCATCTCTATGAGCAGTCTCATTGGAGAGAATAACAGATGAATTTTCTTTTTGAGAAGCGGGGTTTGCTGCATTGACATTATTCGTGACAGCAGCTGTGTCTGGGTTATTTAAAACCTCTTGAGAAGCAGTTGAATTGAACGATTCAGAAGAAGACGGCATCAGGTCGGAATTCATAAAAACTCCTTGTGGCGGAGACACATCCCATTGTGGGATTTTCTTTCGGCAGCTGGAAAGAGCGTTTGTGCGGCGTTTATAAGTATATTTCCTTTCAAGACAGTCACACCTTAACGCTCTGTGCGATACTAAAGACGCAAAATTTTACATATCGCTAAATGTGTAATTTAGCGTCTTTACACTAGTTTCGGAAGCATATCATAGCTAAAATTCAGACAGTTCCTCCTAAAGTGAAAACTTGCATGGAGTGCGTATATTGCTTTTTGTTATAAAATTCACAAATAATTCACGGCATTCCGCAAAGTTTTAAAATTTTTAACTTTCATGTTTTCACTTCAACGATAATGTCATTAGAGTTTAAGGACGGTTTTGTGTCTCAACCTCGCAAACACTGGATAGTCAATGTCGTGTTGGTACTGGCAATTCTTGCTTTTGTCGGAGTTTCAATGGTGCCAATCATTGGGGCGTTTAATCAAACGGAAAGCTCCACCCAGAAATCCGTAAATACAAGAAGTCGCTCACCTTCCTCTGACGAAAAATCGAAACTGGAAGAGGCAGCACGGGGTTATGCACAGGTTTTGCAGCGAGAAAGCGAAAACCAAACGGCGCTGCGAGGCTTGCTCGATACTCGACTACGATTACTCAGCTTGGGTGTGGGTGATGTCAAGGGTGTTATTGAACCTTTAGAAAAATTAGCTCAGCTGAATCCAGAACAAACAAGATACACAGTGCTACTGGCTCAAGCCAAACAGCAAATTGGCGACAAGGAAGGAGCCGTTCAAGCATACCGTTCTATTCTAGAAAAAAAACCTGGCAACCTAGAGGCTTTACAAGGTATGGTAGCTCTCTTAATAGCTCAAAAACACCCCGAAGCAGCTATCAACTTGCTACAAGATACTCTCAATACTGCAAGCAAAGCAAATAAAATTCAGCCTGGAAGTGTGGATACAGTCGCTGTACAAGTGCTCTTAGGCAATGTACACGCCTCCCAAAAAAGCTATGCTCAAGCTCTTAGCGTCTATGACCAAGCAATGAGCAACGATAAACAGGATTTTCGTCCGGTTCTCGCCAAGGCAATGCTCCTGAAAGAACAAGGAAAAACTGAGGAGGCAAAACTTTTGTTTACCAGAGCTGCGGCTTTAGCACCAACTCAGTATGTAGATGAAATTAATAAGCGCTCAAGTGAATCCTCTACTTCCGCTCCTACGCCAACGCCGACGAAATGAGGGGATGGGGAGATGAGGGGGATGGGCAATGGGCAATGGGCAATGGGCAATGGGCATTGGGCATTGGGCAAAAATTATTCTTCTCCTCTGCTCCTCTGCTCCTCTGCTCCCCTTGCTCCCCCTGCTCCCCCTGCTCCTCCATCTTTGTTCACGCTCCCTCAATGGCGGCGACGACGCCAAACAATAGAAACAAAAATCCACCTACAAAGGTGAGTTTCCGCTCAGAAATCTGCCCTGCCAACATTCTGCCACCAATGACAGCAAGGACAGCACAAATGGCGTGTCCTAAAATGGCACCCGTTATCACCTCAATGGTGTTATTTCCTGCGGCGAGGGTAATTGTGGCAATTTGTGTGCGATCGCCCCACTCTGCCATAAATGTCAGCACAAAGGCTTCTGTTAAAATTGCCAAAGCATTTGTCTTTTTCGGCAGTTGCATATCTGCCTGTTTCACAGCAGCTTTTGCCTCTTCCACAACTTCTGTATCACAACTAGAAGCAGGCATTCGAATTGCATCTGTAACCAGCTTAATACCAAAGCCAATAAATAAAGCTATCTCCGCAAAATGAATATAAGCTTTTGGAAGTATGGAAGCCGCTTGTCCTACGACAACAGAAAGTATTGTCATTGCAGCTAAAGCTGCTATCACACCTGCAAAGACCAGTCGCCGTGAGTGATGCATCGCTAAAATGACGGCGATAAAAAATGTTTTATCTCCTAGTTCCGAAATCGTAATCAGTAATAGACTTGCAGTGAAAGCTGTTAACACTCTCTCAAGCTCCTTCAAGAATTGTCTGCCTGTGTGAGCTTGATGTGAGCAGTGAGACTCCACCAAGCTCACACTCGTGCTGTGTGAACTTAGTGAAGGTCTCACTTCCAAGAAGCTAATTGCTTACTTGTCACCTGAACCAGGCTTATTGCCAGTATGTTGACTCAGGTGTACTGGCTAGTATGATTGCCAGCAGCTACTCCCCTTCTGTTAAAAAATTATACATCTATCCAAAGTTATAGTAAAGTAGTCATGGCTTGTTAATCACTGGTGGCAATATATCAGCAATTGTGAGCATCCGCCTGACCTTGTAATTTATCACGCAGAACATTAGCAATACGCCTGACGGTAGTAGTATGGATAGTTCTTTTTGCACTCATCTTAACAATCTGTCCTGCGATTAATTCCACTCGTTCTTCCGGGTGAAAAATTCCCAACTCTGCCATTTTATCTCACATTCCGCATGAGTAAATGTGCTTAAACAATCTGCTCTCCGCAGGTTGTCGCGTCAAAACCAGAATTTTTCGGAATCGTCTAAAATCCAGTTTGGATAAACATTTCACTCTTTTCTCATATATGGGGGTGTATAGAAGCGTTTTAGGTAAAACCGACTAACACGCCCGATGAATTATTGAGAATAGAGTCAACAAACCTGATTTTGACACTTTCATTCGAGGCAAAGCTGAGTGTAGAATTTTGGTTTTCATGGCTGAACCCCTTGTTTTAGCTAGATTCTGGAAAATACCAAAATCTGAAAATTAACCTGCGGAATGTGGGTTTTATGGTATTCATTGACTGTCCAAAGCCGAAGAGTGAAAGGCGCTTCTTTTATGTGCATAGTGTTATGTACTGAAGGTATTTATTAATAGAGTTGAAACTATCTTAGTGAGCGTTGCTTGCAGGAAATATTAGGTAATTCTCTACTATAAGTTTTTCTTTTCTCGATTTATCAAGCTGAGCAAAAAACTTAGTTATTCCATTTCGCCAAATGTTTTTGGTTTCGGTTTAGCTATGAAACATAGAGGAACTATTGTAGCTGCTGAGACAGCAAAGATAGGAATAAACTGTAACATCTGGTAGTTCAGCTATATCCTTAAGCTTACAAGTACTGAAGACTCTAAAACTTACAGATTTCTGCGAACTGAGGAAATTCTACCCTTCGAACTAAGCCAACAGTTACTGGTAGATGTCCAGGTTCAGGGTTTTTAAAATCTGGTTCCATTCCCGCTTTATATCGTATTCTTCTAGTTTGCCAGTCGAAATCTTGCTCTACAATCTTCCTAAAGTTTCCATCTATCAAGCTTCCCCATCTAACTTCTTCATACATCTTTCGCCAGTTTTTTCCTTGGTTTTCGTAAATCAATTGCTGAGCGCTGAAACCGAACTTTCCATCACTTGCTGCACGCCAGAGATTATCAATTGTTTTTAAATCAGTACATGATAGTCTTTTTATCTCATCGTAATTAATATAGCCTCGTGATTGTGATTTTTCTCCTCCTAATTTCAAGAGAACTTCATAAGTTTCTGTATCAGATAATTGCCAGTTTTTCTGTCGCAAATAATCACGTAATTTGCTATAGTCTATACCTTGCTTTGAAGAGATAGATACCTTATCAAGTGCATCTGTTGCTGTAGAAGGAGTAAAAGCTTTAATTAACCCTAAAGCAATACCCAAAGCTACTAATGCTGCCAATCCTTGCGCTCCTGTTCCTAATGATGTTATCTTCTCCCAAATTGTTAGTTTTTGTATGGTATTTTTGCTTGAAGGTCGATTTGAATTACCTACTGATTTTTTTGCTGCTCCTCGTTTCTGGGATAATGCAGCTATGTCTTGTATGACTTCATCTGCCGATGAATAACGTTTTTTAGTGCCTAATTCCACTAAATTGTCCAAAATTTTAGCTAAACTGTCACTAATATTCTTGCAGCGACTTCTCCACTCCCAAGAATTACTGCCATCATCAAAAAGTTGAGGTGGATAGGTATTAGTTAATAAGCGAATACAAGTGACACCCAAACCATATAAATCACTCGCGAAAACTTCTCTGCCTTTTTGTTGTTCTGGAGCCATATAGTTTGGGGTTCCTATACCAGTTCCCATTTGAGCAGTACCTCTGTTAGTTGTAGTGACTGTAGGTCTAGGTACAACCAGTTTAGCTGCACCAAAATCAACTAGAACTAGCGGCTTCTTTCCCACAGGTCTAATAATATTCTCAGGTTTGATATCTCTGTGAATTACATTTTTGTCGTGAATAAATTTGAGGACTGGTAGCAACTCATTCAGAACTTGCCATATTTGAGATTCTGTGAATGCTCCTTGCCGGTTTACATCAACCTCTAGATTTACCCCATCAATAAACTCTTGTACTATATAGGCATAACCATCTTGTTCAAAATGCGTTATTAATGAAGGAATTTGAGGATGTTTTAGCTGAGCTAGTTGAGTCACTTCTGTACGATATATGTCGGGGATTTGATTTATAGCTTGCTGTCCTGGAATTATAGTGTTGGATTGAAGATTAATCTTGCTATTTGGAATACCGGCTGTGTTTTGAAGATAAAACTGTTTAATTAAGCATTTCGATTCATAAACACTGTGTTCATCTACAGCCTTAAATGTCCTACCAAACCCTCCTTGACCAATCATTTCAATCGGACGGAAGCGATTGCTAAGGAGTAATCCTGAGCCACAACTTAGGCAGAACTTAACTGTATCAGGATTTTGCGGATTTTGACATAACGGATTGACACAAATTTTCATAAAAGTAATAAAAGCAACTCTTTTTTACTCAAGAATTATTGTAACAAATAGGCTTTTTGCTCTTTTGGTTGTTGTGTTATAAATAAAACTTAATAGTTTTTATAATTCTGCAACACTTTGATAACCAGCAACTTGAGTTAAGATAAAACTTTTGTCAGAACTCTTTGTTGAGGTAAGATGTCGGGAAAAAGAAATAGAAATAGAAATAAGTAAGGATGAAAATTTTCATCCTTGAGCTTTGACACTTTAGCCTTTCCTAATACTTCCGCTCTTGTGGCTGAAACATGGTAATTGCGACTGGGCGATATTGGATATCAATCCCTGCTGGCGAATAATAAGCCATTGTGTGCTTTAAGAAGTTAACATCATCCCGTTGGGGACAATCTTCACGGAAGTGAGCACCACGACTTTCCTGACGATTTAAGGCTGATTCCAAAATGATACGCCCTACCACCATCAAACTCCGCGTTTCAAATGCTTCTATGATTTCTGTATTCCAGCAACTGCCTTTATCATCTAAATATATCTGCGAATATTGTTGTTCTAATTCTTGCACTTTATTTAGACCTTCACGCATTAATTCCTCGGTGCGGAAAACGCCACAATACTGAGTCATGGAATCTTGGAAGGCTTGACGGACTTGATTAATGCGGTACTTCCCAGACTGTTCTAGCAGGACTTGAATTTGTTGCTGAGCTTCGGTGATGTAGCGTTGCTCGTCCACTGTTGGCAGCTTGCGTTTTTGCACAATTTGTGCTATGATTGCTCCGGTTCTACGTCCATAAACCACACATTCCAACAAGGAATTACTGCCGAGGCGATTTGCACCATGTACGGAAACACAAGCAGTTTCTCCAGCAGCAAAGAAGCCATCAATCAGACTATCGCCACTACTACGAACTTGACCATTGGTATTTACCGGGATACCACCCATGCAATAATGAATTGTAGGACGGACAGGCATAGGTTGAGTCACTGCGTCAACACCAACCAGACGATGTGCTTCCTCCCAACAGAAGGGAACGCGACTCATAATTTTTTCCTTACCCATGTGCCGCAAGTCAAGATAGACAAAGGGACCACCTGCACTCCCATCAGGATAAACACCGCGACCAGCACGAATTTCGTAAGCGATCGCTCGTGAAGTAATATCACGCGGAGCAAGTTCCATGCGACTGGGAGCGTATCTTTCCATAAAGCGTTCTCCCTCAGAGTTGATGAGATACGCTCCTTCCCCGCGCACTGCTTCTGAAATCAGCACTCCTACCGGATATAATCCTGTAGGATGAAATTGCACAAATTCCATATCTTCTAAGGGTAAACCAGCCAAAGCAGTCATTGCCAAACCATCACCCGTGGAAGCAAAATCATTAGACGTGGTATTATACACCCGCCCATAGCCACCAGTCGCAAACATCACTGCTTTAGCCCGTACCACCTCTATATGTCCATCTAAGATGCGGTACATCACCAAACCTTTCGCCTGACTCTCTTCTAAAATCAGGCGCATCACGTACCACTCTTGATAAATTTGGACACCATATCGTCGTAAGTTGTTCACGAGTTCATGCAAAATGGCGTGACCAGTTTTATCAGCAGCGTAGCAAGTACGATTGTGAGAATGTCCGCCAAAAGCGCGTTGAGCAATGCGACCATCGCTTAAACGGGAGAACAAAACACCCATGTGTTCTAGGTCAATGACTACATCTGGTGCTTCACGAGTGAGAATTTCTACTGCATCTTGGTCAGCTAAATAATCGGAACCCTTCACAGTGTCAAAAGCATGAGCTTCCCAACTGTCCTCTGAATCAACATTTTTCAGAGACGCAGCCATACCACCTTGTGCTGCGACCGAGTGAGAACGAATCGGGTGAGTTTTAGCAACTACTGCTACATTCAAACTAGGGTCAATGCGAGCAATTTCTACTGCAGCGCGACACCCGGCTAAGCCACCTCCGACAATAATCACATCGTGTTCAAGCATAACAAGTCCCTAACTAAGCAATTTAAAATCCAGAAAAAACAAGCGTGCTAGTAAAGTAGTCTATCCTTTCACTGTATGCACTTCTTTTTGCGTGACAGCTTATCAAAACTGGACTTTAGACTAAAATGCAATATGTGGCGTCTGTAAAAAAAATTCCCCGCCAGCAGACAGGGATATGGTGTCAATTCTGGATTTTGGTTTGGTGCAATGGGGATTGTTTAGTTATTAGCTATTCTTTACCACTAGCCACTAACAACTAACCACAAAGGAGTCCTCAATCTAAAATCCATCAGCTAGATGCTTGTACAGGTTGTTGCTGCGAAACATTACCTGGTATTGGTTCCAATCTAGTTCCTGGTTCTACAGGAGACACTTCAATATGATTTAGCAGAGTAGTCACGAAGGCAAAAAGCAAGAAAGGCAAAGATAGTAGAACTACGAGTCCAACAGTGGCTAAAGCATAAACAGGTTTTTTGGCACCCATCAACGCTAAAGCTGACGCCAAACTTATTGTAATGGTAATCAACCAAACAATGATTTGACCATAGATGTCGCCGAAGGTAAGGGTACAGACAAATCGATACTTTTGAATGTTACTCGTCATAAATTGCCTCTAGTATCTTCTTAGGTTCTACGTTAGAGCCATGTTTGCTTTTCAGACGATTTCTAAATATTTTTGAAACAATTGTAATATCACTTCACAATTAACCGCCTTTTTTTTCGTATGAACATGGTAATGTGACTGAGAACCCATAAACAGTTAAACAATTATAATAAAACGAAGGACAATCAAATGAAGAATTTTGAACAAACAGTTATAAAAACTTAATGGTGAATTCAGGTAATTCTCGAAAATTGCTAAAATAGAGTTGTACCTTACACAAGATCGGTGAGTTGGATGAAAGTGATTTAACTGGTGATTTAATTATCAGTTTTGCCGTCACTAGATTCTAGCTGTTTAATTTTCATCAGCAAGTCAAAATCATCACTACTCACAATTGTTTCCAAGTTAGCGATTCTTTGCTCTAACAGTTCTACCTTCTGCTGAGGTAAAGAGTTGTTTTTTGATTTTTTGTCATCAGAACGCCACACAGCAACTGTACCGACGGCTGCACCTGTGATAGCAGCTAAAGGTAAAATAGGACCACTTTTTGTGACAGCAGAAAGCGGAATACAAATTGCTAGTATTCCTACAGTAAGACCCCAAATTCTTGAGGTTGCAGCAACACGCACATCTTTATATTCTTCCAGGCTTTCTTTAAATTTTTTAGCCATAAATTTATTTTAGAGTCATTATCTAATACCTTGACATGAACCTCTACAAATCTACCTCCTACTATTGGGTTAAGTAGATTTGCTTGTTTGATAAGGGAGATCCAAAAAATAAAATGTCCCGCCGTGTATTAAGTTAACGGGTTGGTGTAGAGGATCTGGGTTTGACGGCGGGACATTTTATTACGCTTAAGTGCCTAAAGATGATCATGAAAATGACTTGTGTGGAAAGAAGATAGAAAGAGGTGCTTTTTTATACTAAAAAAGTTCGGCTTAGAGCGATCGCATCTTACAACAGTTATAGCAGCACATCACTTCACTGGAATAAGCTAAATTTAGATTTAAACTGCTAGGAGTGGAGATAATGTTATTAGAATTGAAGCGCATCCATGTTCCACCGGGACAACGAGTGCTGTTTTCTGATGTCACCTGGCAAGAATTTGAAACAATTCTAGAGGATTTAGGGGAGCACCGTTTTGGGTGCAACATATAGTAGTCGTGTCTTGTATCAAAAATTAATTCTGTTTCCACATCTCCACGCTTGGATTTGAAGCTGCCGTGTTTAGTTAAAATGGTCTGGATACATTGGCGATAATGCTCTAAATCTGCCATTGCACTATGACCTACATGATAGGTTAATTACCTCTCCTTGCCCTTCAGGCACCCCTCTCCTTAATAAGGAGAGGAGCTGGGAGTGAGGTTCAACAAACATCATACTATTTCCTTAAATTTCGTATATTCTGAGCAATACTTTCTAACACCTCAGACAAATTTCCATACACATCATTATTAGTAAATCTAATAAAATTAATTCCTGCTGATTCAAGAAATTCTTGTATTGCCTGATCGTATTCAGCAGCACCATTTTCAAAATGGCTTTCACAGTCAATTTCTATCGCTAGCCTCAACTCAGGACTATAGAAATCTATAACAAACTTATCTACACTATATTGTCTGCGAAACTTGCAGTTTTCAAGCTGCCTATCTCTAAGTTTATCCCAAATAAGTTTCTCGGCTTTTGTAATATTTTGGCGCAATAGTCGCCTTTTATCTTTTTCACTATCTTTGTTATAAAGTTGAGTCATTCTAACTTCAATATTTTTAAACTTATACAAAAAAAGCTTATTTATTTCCAGTTCCCTCTCCTTTATAAGGAGAGGGTTAGGGTGAGGTAAAGCAAGAACTATAAACGTAAGGATTCAGGTATTTGAAACCCAGTCACAGAGACAGTTTCAAAATTAAGTTTGGCTTATTAACATAGCTTTAGTCGCAATAATGTACGAAAAAATAAGCTTTACGTGATTCTTATTGAGAATATAAATTTGTGGCTAATCCCCGGAACCCCTTATCACGAAACGATTTTAGAGATTTTAGTATGACCTGAATCCTTACCTATAAACCTTTATCCAGTCTTGTATTGCCGACAATCTAATTACCTCACCCCGCCCTTCGGGCACCCCTCTCCTTATTAAGGAGAGGGGAAAAGGAATAGATTACGCGCTAAAGTACTTCGCTACTGGGTGATAAGTGATAATCGCAGTCGTAGACTGTTCAGGATAAAGCTGTTCACTTTCATCCATGTGCAAATCTATACGCTCTGCTCCCAACAACTCCAGCTGCTTGTATTGATCCTGAATATTCGGACAAGCCGGATACCCAAAACTATACCGCGAGCCACGATAGCGCTGAGCCAAAACATCCCGAATATTATCCGGTTCCTCAGCCGCAAAACCCAACTCTCGACGGATACGGGCGTGTGTCCACTCCGCCAGCGCTTCTGCCATCTGCACTGCAAAACCGTGGAAATACAGGTAATCTGTGTATTGATTGCTTGCAAACAGCTTTTGAGCATATTCCGTAGCAATATGCCCAACCGTCACCGCCTGCATTGGAAACACGTCAATAATACCCGTTTCCTTCGGCGCAAAAAAATCTGCAATGCATAGTCTCCTTAACGACTTTTGCCGAGGAAACTCAAACTTTCCTATCTCCTCTGCGACGCCAGTCGCTACAACGGGGGTAACCCCCGCAACGTGCTGGCTCCTCTGTGCGCCTCTGCGGTTCGTATCATAAAGATACAAAGTATTTCCCTCCGCCTGACAAGGGAAATATCCATAAATCACCTGCAGATGCAGCAACTTCTCTTCAATAATCCGCTGCTTCCACTCCTCCAAAATCGGATACACCTTCTCATCCAAGAAAACCTGATACTCTTCCTTAGATTGCTCTTTCGGCTTGCGGAATTGCCATTGTCCCACAATCAAAGCTTGTAAATCTAAATACCAGAAAACCTCCTCCAAAGGAATATCCTCTGGCTGCAGTATCTTCGTTCCCCACAAAGGCGGCGTTGGACGTTCAATATCTACCGCCACAGCTTCAGAACGACGGGTATCCACTTCTTTTGGTTCAGGAGATTTTTCCTCAACCGCCTCCGCTACAGGTTGTTTGTGACCATTTCCTGACACTTGGGCAGTTTCAGCGGTTTCATTCAAAAATCCCCGCAAATCATCCCATTGACTCGCAGCCTTGGCTGGCATTAACTTATCCATGAAGTGCAAATCAGAAAATGCATCTTTGCCGTAAACCACTTTACCTTTATAGGTATTTTGGCAATCTTGATCAACAAACTTGGGTGTCAGCGCTGCACCGCCTAAAATCACAGGGACGGTGATTCCCTTTTCGTTGAATACTCCCAAATTCTCTTTCATGAAAGCAGTGGATTTCACCAGTAACCCGCTCATGGCAATACAATCAGCTTTGTGCTGTTCGTATGCATTGATGATGTTCTCCACTGGCTGCTTAATTCCCAGATTAATCACCCTGTAACCGTTATTTGACAAGATGATATCCACCAGGTTTTTACCAATGTCGTGAACATCGCCTTTCACCGTGGCAATTATAAATGTACCTTTGGCATTGTTAAGCGATTCTGACTTTTCCATGAAAGGTTCCAAATAAGCCACCGCTGCTTTCATGGTTTCCGCTGACTGTAAGACGAAGGGAAGCTGCATTTGTCCAGAACCGAACAACTCACCGACAACTTTCATCCCATCCAACAGGAAAGTGTTGATAATTTCCAGTGGAGGATACTTTTCTAAAGCTTTGGTGAGTTGTTCTTCTAAACCGATGCGTTCGCCATCAATAATATGGCGCTTGAGACGTTCTTCAATGGGGAGATTTTCGTCAATACCTTTGTCGCGTTTCGTCGTCACCCCTTCAAATAATCTCGTCAGTTCTCCCAAGGGATCATAAACGCAGACATCTCCCTCAAATTTCCGCTCATCGTAAATCAACTGGTGACAAACTTCTTGATGGCGTTCCTCAATCCGCGACAGTGGTAAAATCTTGCTAGCGCTGACAATTGCCGCATCCATCCCAGCTGCCATTGCTTCGTGCAGGAACATGGAGTTGAGGACGATACGTGATGCAGGGTTAAGACCAAAGGAGATATTGGAAACACCTAAAACGACATGACATCCAGGTAACTCTTGACGAATCCGGCAGATTGCTTCAATTGTTGCTTTACCGTTAGTACGGTCTTCTTCAATCCCCGTGGAAATGGGTAGTGCTAAGGTATCAAAAAATATTTCTGTCGCCGGAATCCCGTATTCAACAGCTTGACGATAGGCGCGTTGAGCGATCGCAAACTTTTTGTCTGCTGTCCGTGCCATTCCTTCTTCGTCTATTGTACCAATAACAACACCAGCACCGTATTTTTTTGCCAGTTCCAACACCTTCAAGAAACGCGGCTCTCCATCTTCATAGTTGGTAGAGTTCAACATACACTTACCACCAGCAACTTTCAGTCCTGCTTCCATCTTTTCCCATTCGGTGGAGTCGAGCATTAATGGTAGTGTCACATTATTGACTAGACGTGAAACCACCTCGTGCATATCACGTACACCGTCACGTCCGACATAGTCAACGTTGACATCCAGAATGTGTGCGCCTTCCTTGACTTGTGCCCTCGCCATTGATACCAGCCCATCCCAATCTTCTGCATTGAGTAACTCGCGGCATTTTTTGGAACCACTGGCGTTGAGGCGTTCGCCGATAATTAAGAATGAATTGTCTTGCTCGTAAGGTTGGGTGTTGTATATTGACGCTGCGGCTGGTTCAAGTTCAGGATGTCTGACTTTTGGCGTCAGGTCTTTGGTAATTTCTGCTAATTGTTGAATGTGTTCTGGACGTGTCCCACAGCAACCCCCAATCACTTGGACACCCAAATCTTCAACAAAATGCATTAATGACATCCGTAATTCCATTGGTGTAACGCGGTAATGAGCTTGACCGCCAACATTCTCAGGCAAACCAGCGTTAGGAATACAGGAAACGACGAAAGGCGAATGTTCGCAAAGATACTTGATGTGCGGTTTCATCAAGTCTGGACCTGTGGCACAGTTCAGACCGAGAACGTCAATTGGATAGGGTTCCAGAATTGTTAGTACAGCGTTGATTTCTGTCCCAACCAGCATTGTGCCCATTGTTTCTATTGTGACAGACACCATGAGCGGACGGCGATCGCTTTTTTTAGCAAAAACTTCTTCAATTCCATTCAGCGCCGCTTTGATTTGCAGCACATCTTGGCAAGTTTCAACAATGAATAAATCGACCCCACCATCGAAAAGTCCTTCTGCTTGTTCAGCGTAGGAGGACTTCATTGTGTCAAAATCGATATGTCCCAAAGTTGGTAGTTTCGTGGTTGGTCCCACAGAACCCGCAACAAACCGGGGTTTTTCTGGAGTAGAAAATTCTGCAGCAACACGCTTGGCGAGTTCTGCTGCTGTCTTGTTGAGATCATACGCCTTATCAGCTAGGTCGTATTCTGCCAAGACGATCGATGTTGCTCCGAAAGTATCCGTTTCAATCACATCTGCACCAGCGGCGAGAAAGTCCTGGTGAACTTTTGCGATCGCTTCTGGTTTAGTGTAAACGAGGTACTCGTTACAACCTTCGTATTGTGCGCCACCGAAGTCTTCGGCACTCAGGTTTTGCGTTTGCAAGTTAGTTCCCATTGCACCGTCGAAGACGATAACTGGGCGTGTAGGACTATGCAAGCGTTCTAAGAAGGTAGAAGTCATATTCTCCAAGAGAAAATAGGGTTAGTCTTGAGATGTTCGACTACATATACTATTTTCCAAAATTTTGAGTGCTTATACCATTTCACGATCAAGTCTGATACAAAAGGGCAATGTGCAATTCCCAATTCCCAATTCCCAATCACTTTTCAATAACAAATCCCTACAACCTTTTACGATTGTAGGGATTTGCTTTATCTTCTATTTGGTGGCGGGAAGTGGATTTGAACCACTGACCTTCGGGTTATGAGCCCGACGAGCTACCAGGCTGCTCTATCCCGCGTCGTCATTTCACTTTCCTCAGTATAACAACAAGCTCAGAAATTTGGCAACTATAAAATCGATAATTCTCCAATAACTTCTAAACGCCTGTATTTACCGAAGTTCATAAACTTTTCTGACAGGACTTCGGCAACGCTGGGATCAATCCAGCCCAACTGCTTAAGTAAGTGAATGGCAACGGCATATTTTGCTCGCTTTGCTCCATCCATAACTTTAATTGCCAATCCCATGCCCTCACCCAATCTGGCAATGCATTGTACTCCTTCAGCACCAGCTTTACTGACGAGTTCTCCAGAGGCTAAATGCATCAGTTCCGTATCAAATTCTCCAACTCCAGCCACCATTACGGGGTGATGAGTCATGGCACGGATAATGCGTTCCATATCTAAACTGCTACGGGAAGCAAGCTGAGCGTATAATGACGCCATTTGACCGAGTTGCATCAAATACGTAGGTGCGCCACAGTCATCATGAGCACTAATGAATTCCTCTGCTGGCATTCGCAGCAATTCTGATACTTTGGTGAGAATCAGCTGCTGCACTGGGTGTTTCCGCTGTAAGTAGTTATTTAATGACCAATTGTATTGTTGACAAACGGCTAGCATTCCTGCGTGTTTGCCAGAGCAATTGTGTTCCAAACGACTGCGCTTATCTTCTGGGATTGGACATTGGAGTGCTGAAGGATCTACATCAGCTCGCCAGAGTATGTTAAATGCCTGTCGCACTTGCTCTATTGTTCCTCTGTGGGAACTTGTGATAATCGCTAGGTCTTTATCGCTCAGTTTGTAGCGTTCTAAAGTCCCTGTACTCGTGACAGCAAGTGCCTGAAATGGTTTGAGCGCGGAACGGACAAATGTGGCGGTTTCAGCGTTCCCAGCCACAGAAAGGACTCGTCCTCGTTCGTCACATACGACAGCTTGGATGATATGCTTTGATTCTATAATGCCTTCACGCAGTAACCTGACTTCTAATGCGGCGGCTTGTGTTCGTTTTCCCATTGTCATGGGTTAAAATTTACCACCTTTTTAAATTATGAGTTTTCTGTTCTGAGTTAGAAGCTATCACTAATAAATTCTTAACTTCTAACTATTTACACTAGGTGCCAAACTATCGTACCAGCAACGAACAACACAGCCAAGCCAGCAAAGGTCATTTGCAACCGACTCATAATTGGTTTTATAGAGTAGGAAACAATGAGGCGATCGCGCATCAGTACTTCCTGTGGTTTCATCCAGGTTTGACCATCATACCATCCTGACTCTTCGTAAAAGATGATTGGACTCATCAGGCGATCGCGGATATAAGACCAACCCAAGTATAATCGTACTAGTACCAGTACGATCCCCACACTTGCTCCTGCTATACTACTGAGAAGAAACTGTGCAGTTTGCTTGTGTGGGGGAAAGCTTGCTGCTGCGACAGGGAATGCCACCAACCACAATACTCCCCATATCCAAGCGATTTTTGCGATATACTCGCGCCAATTTAAGGTACAGTCACGAAACAGCCAGGAGGATTTTAACTCTTCATACTCATTGAGTGGTTGCTGTTCAGTGGGAACTGGGCAATTTGAGACCGAAGATTTAATCATGTGGTTTACCCCCACCGTCAAAGGATGTTGGAAACTCGATACGTTCCGCATGTCCCCAGAACGCTTCTAGATCATAAAACTCCCGCTCATGAGGCAACATGATGTGAACAATGACTTCGCCGTAGTCTTGCACCACCCAATTTGCCTCAGATTTTCCCTCTACCCGCAGGGGACGCCGTTGCCATTCTTGTTCCACTTTTTCTGCAATTGCGTCGGCGATCGCCCTAACTTGTACCCTCGAGTAGCCCGTCACTACTACAAAATAATCCGCCAAGTAAGAGACATCTGCTACCCTCAGCAGTAGAATATCACCTGCTTTACGGTCTGATGCCGCTTCGGCGACGGTTAATGCTATTTTTCCACTCACGTCGTTGGTATCAACCAGTAGGCTTCCTACCGTACTGTTTGTCACTGCGACAGATTGTCTTGGGAAATTGATTTGGAAATAATCAGACATTAAACCTCAGCTGCTCTAGTTTTTTTTGTAACTGTTTTTTACAATGACTGACGAAATAAAAATTGAATTGCAACTGTGATAATTGGTTTTTTTGAATACTAACAAAAAAAACAGGTGTCTACGCAGTTTGTTGTACAATTGGCTGCTTGGCTTTCCATCTTTGTAGGAACCAGTTGCGCGTGAAGACGACTCGCGGGTGAACTAAACAAGAACTCTCGAGCAAAAATTTGAGAGTATAGTCACAGGTCAACCAAACAGCATGATTAATATTTTGACGGCTAATTTGTCGTAAGGCTTGTAATTGGGGTGTGTCGCCTCGTCCTGGCTCTATGCTGTCTGCTAAAAACACGATACTGCATAGCAGACTCATGCCTGGTCTACCTAGAGTGTGATTGGCAATAGCTTGTAATACTTCTTCATCGTCCACGCCAAATGTCTCTCTTGCTACGATAGCGCTCACGTCCGCATGCAACAAATGAGGATTTGCTTCCATCACTTCGTCTACTTCCAATCCCTCTGTGTGTGCCATCTGCAAAAGTTTGTGTGGTTTAAAATATTTTGCTAAATCGTGCATTAATCCCGCCATAGCTGCTTTTTCTTGATCTACTCTATAATGAAGCGCGAGATCCATTGCCATTTGCTCGACCCTGAGAATATGGTTGACTCTGGGAGCTGGAACATTCTCTGTTAACCAGGCTAAGACTTTTTTACGCATAATGGCTGTACTCTTTAAAGTGCAGGCTTGTAGCAGGAATAGAGTTTAGTGATGAATATATAACTTTATTCCTATTCTAACGAAGTTTCACTTTGGATTCGGGGGCACTCAGAAGATGTTTGGAAAATGTCGTCTTGTACCAAAATTTATTGACGATCCCCCTGAATCCACACCAGTTGCTCATGGGGAGGCAGTGCGTTGGGCGGGTTTCCCGGAGGATGAACCAGCGCGAATGACGGTAAGTTCAGCGCCTTTTGGGTTACCTCCGTTGAAACAACTGCCATCCAGGCTTTCAGTTCCTGAGAGTGAATAAAGAATAAAGCGCAGCTTCAGAACTGATTTATAAAGTAAATCTTAAAAGAATAGGGTGCGTTATAGCGCTAACAGTGACATCTTGTTAAGAACTTGTCTAAAATAAACGCCTAACGCACCTTACAACAATTTAATATTGTCGGGCTTTTTGTTTTTCACGAATGATTTAGGATTGCTATATAAAAACAATTAATAAATATGAGTTGCGTATATTTTCAATATATTTATGACAATAAAAAACCTGGCACTCATGCCAGGAGATGAAACATTGGTTATGGAGTAAAGTTAAAGATGTATTTCGCGCTTCGTAGCGGCACGCAGTGCGATACGTAGTATGAGAAATACGGCGTCCTTGTTCAAATCTCCGCTCATTTATTTATGGGGATGTATTCTGTTAGCGTAGCGGGGCAAAGCCCGTTCTGAGTTCTGACTACTGAGTTCTTCTTAATTCTTTACACCCCTAAAAATATATTTAAACAGCGCCACTACTTTTGTGAAACAAGATAGCTACTGTTTTAAAAATCAACTTCAAATCGTACATTAAGTTCCAGTTTTTTTGATACTGCAAATCTAGGCGAATAACGTCCTCAAATTTACGTATAGTAGACCGTCCATTCACCTGCCATTCACCTGTCATTCCTGGTTTCACATCCAAACGTTGCCACTCTGGAACTTCATAACGCTCCACTTCATCTGGTGTAGGTGGTCTGGTACCTACTAAACTCATCTCTCCTTTTAAAACATTCCAAAATTGGGGCAGTTCATCTAGACTTGTTCGACGTAAAAAGCGTCCAATCTTGGTAATTCGTGGGTCGTTATCTATCTTGAAAAATGCTCCTTGAACCTGATTCTGCTTTTCTAGTTCGGCTTTCTTTGCTTCTGCATCAATATACATTGAGCGAAATTTCCAAATCCGAAAGCGCTTACCCATCCAACCACAACGAATTTGACTGAAGAAAATTGGACCGGGACTATCGAGTCTAATAGCAGCAGCAATAGGGATAAATAAAACACTTGTAATGACCAAACCGACTAGTGATCCAACTATATCAATAAACCGTTTCATCCAAGAACAAATAGAAGGATGTGTTGTTGGTAGTTCTTCTAATTGGCTATTTGGTGGTGTTTTCCCTTGAGACTCAATAGAAAAAACTTTATCCAGTCCTGTCAGGTTAAGTACTGACATAACCTGAGGAGTTACATTCCGCAGTATAAATTCGATATTTTTTTCCCGAGCAATTTTCAAATTGTTGACCAAGGCACCTAAACCACTACTATCCATAAAAGTCGTTTGGTGAAAGTCAATGATAATTTGTTTAGTATCAGAATCTACTAGAGTTATTTCTTGACAGGTTTGCTTAAAGGCTACAGCCTCAAGCACGCTCAACCGCGTGGGTACCTGCACAATTGCCGTGTCATTTGAGAACGTCACTGGAAAATTTACCTCTTTAGGTTGGCTAGTCATGAAACCCTGCACTTTCGTTGCCATGTCGATATAATCTGCCAAACACTATTTAGTCCAAGCGAATCGATAGTTACTTCGGTTAAGATTGGATATCGTCAGGGACGATTCACAATAAAACAAGAAGCTAACTAAAGAATGAAAGTGTAAATGATGAAGTATGTCAAGAAAGGATAGAGGGTAAAAAATAAATAATTTCATACTTTATTCTTCACTTCATATACTTCATATTTCTGACGTTTGCCGTATCTTCATACTTCATACTTCATACTTCATACTTCATACTTCTTTAGTGAAAAACATTTTTGATTTTGTGCCAACGTAGCATATACGAATTGCTATCATCACATAACTGTTAAGACTACTGTTACACCTACCGCACACCTGATAGAGGTCTTTTCCGCTATACAAAGGGAAGGACTGAATGTAGAAACACGCCAAATTTTTATTTGCTTTGCTCTTTGTGACTTGCGCTGCCACTTTTGCGAGTGATCGCCCTTGGCTGCTCCAGCAGGAGCATTGCGCACACACTTGGAATACACCCGCCACTTGTAGGATAGAGCAAACTCCTGGCTTACGTGACTTTAAAATTTACTCAAATTCTGTTTCACTACCCATGTTACTAGAATGGGTTGAGCAGCAAAACCTGCCTTGTCTACACGATACCATTAGCTTGACAGGCGGCGAACCTCTTGTGCATACCCCATTCTTAGTCGTTAGTTGTCCTATTCACCACTAACTACTCATCACTTTATGAAGATGTCATCAAGCAAACGTCCAATAGTATAAATTTTTGATGTCAAAAACATGACGAAATCAGAGAATTAACCTGTTCTTAATACGGAAATCAGATGCTGAAAAAGTCATTCATCATTCTTTGTATCTTACACATGATTCAAGCAAGGTATCTGTTTTCTCTATTAGGCTGCTCCTTAATAATGTCCACTGTAAGTATTGCAGGATACGCAACATCGGCATACGGTATTTCCTTGACCAATACCCTCACCCTCAGTAGTGAAAGTACAGATTTTTATCCTTATAGTGGTAATAGTGCCAACGTTAATCGTTTAGGATTTTTCTCAGATCTCTACTATGATCGCTTCAACAATGTGTACTATGCATTGAGCGATCGCGGTCCTGGTGGTGGCAAAATCTCATACAATACGCGAGTACAGAAATTTTCTTTAGATGTTGATTCCAATACAGGAGCAATTGCAAACTTTCAAGTACTAGAAACGATTTTATTCACAAAAGATGGTAAAAATTTTAACGGTTTAAACCCAGCATTGCTGAATGGCAATGGAGGAACTCTTGGTTTGAGTTTCGACCCAGAGGGGTTTGCTGTTGCTCCTAATGGCAATTTCTACGTTTCTGATGAGTATGGTCCCTCTGTGTATGAATTCAAACGTGATGGTTCGTTCTTACGAGCGTTTACGCTCCCTGAAAATCTAATCCCTAAAGAAGCTAATGGCAACCTCAACTATGTTGATGGTCGTCCAACCATTACCAGTGGACGCCAAGATAATCGAGGATTTGAAGGTTTGACTCTTAGCGCAGATGGTAGCAAACTTTATGCTATGCTACAAGACCCCTTAGTGAACGAAGGTTCTAATGATGGTTCCCCAGACGGGCGGCGCAGTCGCAATTTGAGGATAGTAGAATTTGACACGCAAACTGGTCAAAGTAAAGCTCAGTACATCTATCAGCTAGAAAGTTTGACAGAAATTAATGGGCGCATTCCTGGAGAAGATGACGATTTTGGGGCAAATTCCCAAGGGCGTAACATTGGTATCAGTTCTATTATTGCCCTCAATGATAAAGAATTTTTAGTCTTAGAAAGAGATAATCGCGGGTTTGGGGTGGACGCACTGAATGGATTAGTGGATGATTCAACCGAGACACCACCATCTGTTGCTAGCAAGCGAGTTTACAAGATTGACCTAACGGATGCAACTGATGTCAGTAGGATCAGTTTGGCAAACACCAACACATTACCGACAGGTATCAACCCAGTCAGTAAATCCCTATTTCTAGATATTGCTGCAGCTTTGAGTCCTGAAAATCCAGGTGATTGGACTAAGATAGCAGAAAAGATGGAAGGTCTTGCAATTGGTCCTCAACTCAATGATGGTTCCTACGCGCTGCTAATTGGCACGGACAATGATTTTAGTGTGACTCAAGAGGAAGATTCCACCACTCAATTTGACATTTGTACCAATGCCAACGGTACCAGCTATAGCCGTAGATCGATTGACAGTGGCTGCCCAGAGGGTCAAAAGTTAATTCCTGGGTTCCTTTACTCGTTTAAGGTGAGTTCCGCTGAACTTGGCAAATTTATCCCACCACAAAAAGTGCCAGAAGCAACAACTACAACTGGACTCATATTGCTAAGTTTAAGCGGTTTATGGCTGAAACGGCGATGTCAATCCTTAAGTCAGTGAACAGTGAACAGTGAACAGTGAAGGAGTCAGGAGTCAGGAGTCAGGAGTCAGGAGTCAGGAGTCAGAAAACTAAATTTTTTATTTCTTCCTTCTGCTGAATCAAGAATTGCAGAATTGCTGAATTCTTCTTCAAATTGACAACTGATAACTGGTAACTGATGACTGTTAAATTCCGCCCTCATCCATATTCTTGGATTTTGCTTTTGCCTTATTGGCACTACGCTTGAGAGCGGAGAGCCGTGCTTCGTATTTAGAGCGCTGGCGCTTGCTGGGTGTAGTGTCAATAAGGGTTTTCAAGGCGCTCCCTAAACTTTTGTAAGCATTAGGGAGAGTATAACCGAAGCGAGTTGCCAGAGCGATCGCTTTATCGTCAGCATCAACTAATTCTCTTAATTGCTTTCCGCCATTATTTTTTTGATATAGCCGCCAGCCAGAAACTCCGCACAGAGCTAGAGCTAATACTAGCAATAATCCATCTTGTACCCACAACTCACCGACAGCACCGCCTAAACCAATCGCCAGAGCCGCCATTTCCCAACCATCTTTGGGAATGGAGTCATTTTGAATGCGGGCGACTTCGTGCCAGAATAGTAGATTACGCTGATCCATCGCCAGTGAATCCCATTTTGCCAAGTCGATTTGAATTTCTGCTTGATCTTTGCCAATTTCTTCGCAGCGGATCATGGGTGGATTGACCTCAGTCGTACCTTCAACCGTGACCCAGCTGTGCAATTCTGGTGGTAGTAAGCCCTTTAACCGTCGTAGTTCACTCATTTCTGCTTTAGCAGAGGAGGTTACATAGGATGTCATAATATCCAGCCCTAGAAAACTTCAGTATATTGAGGGTATCACTTTGGAGTATAGCGATTTCACTGGCACTCCGACTCATTCGCCAGGAAAACTTCCCCTTCTTTTACGAGCTTCCATCGCTTTTTCTAAAAGTTCTAGCAATCCAGGAGCCTGTTCTTGAATGCTGAGTAAAATTCTCTCACCAAGTTCTAAATTCCCTGGATCATAACCCGTTTCCATCACCTCCATCAGGCGAGGTATTGCTACAGAATCAACAAGCTGAACTAACCCGTGCAAACAACGGTTAAATTGCTTTTCCGTGAGAATCGAATCTTCCAAGGGAAACTCAATTATGGCACGGATCTCTCCATCTGATGGGTCATACTCCCATTGCAGCATTTTGGTTTCCCAAGAAATAGAAAGCATTGTTTGAAGAATCGCTGCTTTGTGAGGGTGATCTGTCACCCCTGATAGCACTTGGGGTGCAAATAGCCGGAAAAATTTTCCCTCTTCGTCCAGCTGGACAACAATCAGGAAATCTTCGACGTAATCACTTTCTACACCTGTGACAATACGGTCTTCTTCTTCGTCAATACGGTAGTCCCAACCAAGGTTGTCTAAGTAATAAGCAATCTGTTGCAGATCAGCTGCCATAAAAGCCTCATAAGTTAACAGAGCGGCTGTTATCAGACCTAGTTTAACCTGCAAGGGTAGGAGCATAGAATGCTATTGCTACCTTCTTTTCTCTTGTCTTCTGTTCTTCACATACAAAATATTTTTTAAGAAGAACAAAGAATACAGAACGCAGAACACAGAATATTCCCACAATTGGAGGACAAGGAGACAAGAGAGACAAGGAAGAGAACAGATAATTCCTTGTCTCCCTTACCAAACACTCGTCCGTGAGTACCAAACACTCGTCCGCGAGTACCAAACACTCGTCCGTGAGTATCAAACACTCCTCCGTGAGTACCAAACACTCGTCCGTGAGTACCAAACACTCGTCCGTGAGTATCAAACACTCCTCCGTGAGTACCAAACACTCGTCCGTGAGTACCAAACACTCGTCCGTGAGTACCAAACACTCGTCCGTGAGTATCAAACACTCCTCCGTGAGTATCAAACACTCCTCCGCGAGTATCAAACACTCCTCCGCGAGTATCAAGAGCTTCCCGTGCTTATCCGAACCGTATTGAGTCCAGTGCTATGCCTGCTGCTCCTTCGCTCTCAAGAAACACAGGGAACTCTTAACAGGGAACTCTTAACAGGGAAGAAGGAAAAGAGGTGTTTCTTTCATTCGTTGCGGGCGTGTAATCGCGCCCCTTGGGCGCTCACATCTTGCACCAAGAAAAATTTATGGTATTTTCACACTCAGTACATGCTACAACGGGACGCTAGCTTAATACGGTGGATAAGCATAATCATCTTCATCTGGATAGATGTAGGAACTAGAAACCCCCGCCATCTCCATCCGAGGTGTTTCAGCTTTTATGGTGTCCTTTCCAAAGTCTTTGTACTCTTCAAAAGTCTTGGTGATAATTTCAGACTCTTGTGAGTCGGAAGCAACCAGATACTGTGTTAGAGTAGCAACTGTGGGATGTTTGTAGTCTACAGTTGAAGCTACCAAAACTGTGTTGGGTTCAATTCCTCTTTCTTCACAGTTGATAATAGGAGAGAACATCCCGTGAGCGTGGAATAGTGGACCTTTTGGTGTCAAAGGTTGCTTGCGGTATCCAGCATAAGCCTTTTCTAGTTCAGCAAGGAATCCGCTAGTGACTTTACCTTGTTGGTACTCACAGTAAGCTTTACTGAAACTTGCTCCAGCTGCTCCATTGAGAGTTAACTGTAGCGGCGATTCATGTAAAAACTTTTTGTCCTCTCCTACTAAATAAATTAAATAGCGAGTAAATGTTTTAAATTTAAGTTTGTCTGCTAAAAAAGCATCGTAATTGTCTTTAAGTGTACCTAATTTCACACCAGTTTCCCGGTCTTTAACAGATAATGGTCCCCGACGCACTACGACTATACGAGGAGTAGTGGTGATATACACCGTCTCAACTCCAGAGCTAAATTCATGCTCTACCTCATGCCAATTTTCATCGGGCGCAAAGCCCACAGCATTAGCGTTATCCAGCTTAATTGCCAAACCGTGAGGTTGTAAGCCATTTGTGCCATAGCGAGGATTAATCATCTGACACCAAGGGATGACTTGAGAAGCTGGTGCGTTGTACTTCTCGTCCTCAAAGTCGAATGTTGCAGATGGTTTCATCGTCTTAGGCATAGTAACTAATTATTCAAAACTTTACTTTTTTTTGCTACAATTTCCATCTGTCTGTGTTTTGCATATCAAGTTTATCAAATAAGGAAGAGGGAAGAGAGAAGAAAGAAAAGGTCTTCTTCCCTCTTTCCAGACGGATTTAACAAAAAAAGAAGAATGAAAAATGAAGACTTCTTTCTTCTTTTTTTCGTTCAACATTCATCTAAAATATCACGTACATACTGAATTAGATTTTAACAACAGCTTGTCCTTCGTCTAAATAAAGTATTTAAGGGAGGCGGTAGGCAAGTGCGTTATTGAGCACAGTCAGGACTTGTAAAGTATACATTAATTATCAGGAAGCTTAAGCATAACTCAGGATTCATTGCTCGCAACTCTAAACTTTTTCGGGACTTATAACTTTATTCTCAGCACTGAGAAGATAGCAGCGCTAAGGGCTGCACTTACTGGGACTGTGATAAACCATGCTGTGGCAATTCCTTGAAGAGTTTTGAATTGAATAGACTTAATGTTTTGTACCAGTCCAATGCCAACAACACCACCAACGAGAGCATGGGAGGTAGACACAGGTAAACCCAGTCGGGAGGCAAGTAGGATCGTTGTGGCAGTTGCCAGCTCAGCGCAAAATCCACTACTGGGTTGCAAAGGAATAATACTTTCGCCAATAGTGGTGATAACTTTTTTACCCCAAATGGCTAAACCAGCGACAATGCCAACGCCACCAAGTATTATAATCCATAGGGGGATGTTAATGCCATCTATAGGTACTGTGCCAGTGTGGTTAATGTAAGCAATAGCAGCTAGAGGAGCGATCGCATTCCCTACATCATTAGAACCATGAGCAAAAGCAACAAAACAAGCACTGAGCAATTGAAATCGAGCAAATAACGCTTCAGTTAGTAGGGATGAGGGAGATGAGGGAGATGAGGGGGATTTGACTGCCTTATCTCCACTATCTTCTACTTTGTTCTCTAACTGTCGCCAGCTGTACAAAGTGAGTCCAACTGCTGCTACAGCACCTGTTATCAGCGGAACATCATGAGCAGGTATTTTGAAACCAACTTGCTCAATGAGAAAAGTTGCTAGTCCCTGAGTCAGTGGCGGTAGCACAATCACACCAAATATCCCCAGTAAAACAGCACTCAACCAAGGAATCCATTCGTCTAACTGTACCAATGGATTTGGTTGCTCTAAAATCCAGCGCTTAATTTGACTGTAAAATAAAGCAGCAATTGCGCCACTTATGACTGGAGTGACAATCCAACCTACAGTAATTCGTCCAATTATTGACCAATCGATCGCATTCACTCCCAAAGCAACCCAGCTAAATCCAGCGATCGCACCAACAATTGCATGGGAAGAAGAGACAGGCAAACCTCGTGATGTGGAAATTTGCAACCACAAACCGCCAGAAAGCAGCACCGCCACCATTCCGGTAACTAGCATTTGGGGTGTATTCGCAAATAAAGCTGGATTAGCAATTTTCGTCGCCAGGGTTTGCGATACTTCTTGTCCAAACAGGACTGCACCTGCAAACTCTAACACCCCAGCAATAATCAGTGCTTGTTTTAGAGTAACAGCTTTGGAACCAACCGAAGTTCCCATTGAGTTAGCAACATCATTGGCTCCGAGATTCCATGCGACGTAGAAGGCGAGAACTGCGACTATGATGACAAGCATTTTATTTCTGTGGAATGGGCAATGGGCAATGGGCAATGGGCAATGGGCAAGGGGCAATGGGCAAGGGGCAATGGGCAAGGGGCAAGGGGCAAGGGGCAAGGGGCAAGGGGCAAGGGGCAAGGGGCAATGGGCAATGGGCAATGGGCAAGGGGCAAGGGGCAAGGGGCAATGGGCAATGGGCAATGGAAATTAGGAATTAGTCAAAAATTATTCTGCTCCCCTGCTCCCCTGCTCCCCTGCTCCCCTGCTCCCCTGCTCCCCTGCTCCTCTGCTCCCCTGCTCCCCTGCTCCTCTGCTTCCCCTGCTTCCCCTGCTTCCCTTTGTCTCTTCTCTATGGATAAATCAAAATTTTGTATGTTTCCGCAGTAGGAGCGATCGCCTGTTCTACTGCTGCTGATAAATCTTGTAATGGATAGCGATCGCTAATCAATGCCTGTACGTCTATGCGCCGATTAAAGACAATATCAGCCGCTAGACTTTGAATGCGGTATGATGAACTGTAACTGCCCATAAGGTCAATTTCTCTACGGTAGAGAATATTTGGGTTAACCGGAATCTCCACCTCATCAGGAAATTCAGCGAAAAAGAGAATTTTGCCACCTTTGCGAGTACAGTCGAGGGCTTGGAAGAAAGCTTTTTCACTTGGGACAGCAAGTAGAGTAACATCAACACCCATGCCATTGGTTAAGGCATGAATTTTTGTGGGTAAATTGGCATCACGGGCATCAAATGCTGCTTCTGCACCTACATTCAAAGCTTTTTCGATGCGGGAGGGGAGTAAGTCGGTGGCGATCGCTCTCGCCCCAAAATACTTCACCAACATGATAAACATTAACCCAATTGGTCCAGCACCAGTAATCAAAACTGTTTGACCTGGGGCAATTTGGGCTTTGTTCACTGCTTTGAGGCAGCAGTTCGTTGGTTCTACAAAACTTGCTTCTTCAAAACTGATATTATCAGGAATGGGAATCAATCCCCCATTTTGCACAATATGACCAGGAACCTTGACATATTCAGCAAAACCGCCACCGCTTGGTGCAAACCCTGCTGTCGTGCAGATGTTTTTGTAGGTATCGCACATTGAGAAATTGTCATTTAGACAGTAGGCGCAACGCATACAGGGGATATGATGCATCAGCGCCACCCGTTGTCCAACTTTCCAGCCTGTTACCTCAGAACCCACCGCTGATATGGTTCCAGCAGTTTCATGTCCAAAAATTCGCGGCGGTTCATACAAGGGATAACGAATTTTTTTGATATCGGACTGACACAACCCAACAACCTGCACCTGTACCAGCACTTCATCGGGTTCCAGTGTAGGTACGGGAATCTCTTCGTAAGAGAGTTGATTAACGCCTCTAAATATCTGTGCTTTCACGTTGACTTTTCACCACTCAACGATAATAGATTTAACACTTAGAGGCGTTGTTTATGCTAATTGCTACAAAATTTTAGCGAAAATCGAGGAGCGGAAGCCCTTGGTTTTAGACATCTATATTATGAGTCACATCTTTCTTAACAATCTTGAAACTCTTGCTATACAAAGTTGATAAAGATTGACTTTGAGGCAATGCTTGACAATTGACCACTCATTCTTCTCAGGAAAAGAGCTTTTTTATTGAGAATATGTCACGTAGGTATAAAGGTTTGTTCAATGACCGAGCGCGATGGTTAGCGATGCTGCTGCCGCAAGTGCCGCTATCGTCCGAACATGGTTCCAGACCGTCCAGTTAGTAAGGTAGCTAGCCCATAGGCTCGCGCCTTCAGTGCTACTCGGCTCGACTTTCGCCAGCGCATCGTTCAATGGTATATTGAACACGATGGTCACGCCTAATGCGCCGACGAGATAGAGTAGGCTGCCGATGAGCAAGTAAGCGGCACCGGGTTGATGCCACTTTAACAGCGAGGAGACTAAAAGAAAGATGCAAGCCGCAGCCGTTCCAAAGAGCGCTATCATGAACAATGGATTGATCGCTGTGATATTCATGGATTGCATAGCAGCAATACCTTGTGCTGGCTGGAGTCGAGCAAGGCCGCTCATCACGAAGGTCGAGAAGGCAAAGAAAACTCCAGCCATCAGTCCACAACCCAGTGCCGCGATAAGCTTCAATGCGAAAAGCGAGTGATTAGTAATTGCCATAAAGTCTGCTCCATAAAACTTATACAAATCGCTCAAATTTGAGCAAATCGATGTTGTTGAGTTATCAGATGTTGCTGCATCGCCTTATCTTCCCACCAATTGAGCAACTTGGGTACGCGCCGCCGCGATCGATTCAGCCAAACTTGTGCCACCAAACTCGTCATTCTCAACATGGACAAAGGTGATGTCGGTGATGCCAATAAATCCAAAGATCGTTCTTAAATACGGATCTTGATAATTCAGCTTTTCGTTGCGCTCACCAGGTCCAAAGCCAGAATCACCGCGCGCTGTGATGATAAACATTTTCTTACCCAGTACGAGGGGTTTGTAAGGGTTTGCAGCATCCTCTGGTTCAAACGCAAAGGTGCGCCCAATCCGCACAATTTGGTCGATATATGCTTTGAACGTACTAGGAACGCTGAAATTGTACATGGGAGTGCCGATGACGTAGAGATCAGCCGCTAAGAATTCATCCACTAGCTGATCGCTGATGCGAATCGCTTCCTGTAACTCAGGGGTTTGTTGCTCTGGCGGTGTATAAGCTGCTGCAATCCACGGTTCATCCACATGGGGAACAGGATTGCGACCAACATCCCGATAGGTGACGACATCAGCCGGATGAGCCAGCTTCCAAGCTTCAACGAATTCTCTGGTGAGTCTCTTCGAGTGCGATCGCTCACCACGCGGACTGGAATCAATGTGTAATAGATGTGCCATAGTTCCTCTTGAACAATTACCCTTCCAGCTTAGGTAAACGAACCATGCTCGGCTATCTAATTCCTGTGTTACTGTCAAAATCTTGCGGTCAATTTTCAGGCTTCCCGGTGGAAATCATCCAAACATTGAATACAATCGGAACTAGACGCATTGGGTTTGCATCATGAAGACGACCGCCACCCATCACACTGAGCTTACGGACAAGTAGCAATTTTGGGGATTTCTTAGCTGAACTCCTTACTCTCCTGTCTTTTTCACAATCATCTCCAATTACCTGTTTCTCCAAGGTTCTTAGGTTGCCATACTCGGCTGAGAAACACTTTGCCTTTTTCGCAGAGTAAAGCCAACGGCAATCAGCCAAACGAAAGCCGGAAATCTACCCAACGGCAATAAAATCGAAGCTGCCGGGAAAACCAGACTTAAAATCGACGAGAGCGCGATCGCTGCGATAACGAATCCTAACCCAGCCACCCAACGGGACGTCAGCCAGAAAACCAGACAGGGCAAGGATACACCTGCGAGCAGACGAGTGAGACACGAATGCCCATTCGTTTACCAATTGTTCTAATTCCTGCTCCGCCATCTTTTTTCTCCTTTTTATTTATTAAACAAGCGCTCTTGCAGTGGAAACATCAAGTGTTATGCCGGTTATCTAAGCAGAAGCGTTGGATATCAGAAACGCCGCGCCTAGGCAATATCCAGGAATGGTTCGCTGGTTCTAACGAACGGAAAAGTTTTTCTCGGATCTTCCACCTGGCAGGATGCGAAAGCCGGACTAACGTGTTGATCGCTTCAACAAGCTACGGAGTAGGTGACCCTTCCACATCCAAAGTCCAGATAATATCACTACTGGAATAAATACGAATCTCGTGGCAAATGCCACATCAGGTCTTTCAGTCACTGGTCCATAGATGTAGTCAACGATCGGTATGCTTAAAATGATGTGAATCCACCGCATTATTTTTCGTTCAGTGCTTGCCTTCATCAGAATTGCCTCATGACAGGGACAATGATTCGTTCGAGTTTTGATTAGCTGTCATTTCGTTAGCTCCTCCCTTGGATTTGGTATGGTAAAAATAAAAACGATGGGTTTGGAAGCTACGACTCAACAGGTAGGACCGGAATCAATATGTAGAATGGGTGCCATAATTTCTCTTGCTTAATAATTCCAGCGTAGGCAAACGCTTCTTGCTCGGCTATCTGATTCCTGCGCGACTATCAAAATCTTGCGATCAATTTTCAGAATGTTTGATGAAATGCGAAAATGAATACAATTGGATGGAACTAGACGAATTGGGTGTGCCTGATGAAGACTCCAGCCACAGATCAGACTGAAACGACCTGCTTACCCATCCTGTCTAGCCAAGCTCAGGGTTGGGAAAATATTCTGGTCGAGCAATTCCAACACCCGACCGGTGAGGCGAGGGGTGATTACAGCAATGAACATGTGATTTATCTGTCTCTTGCCCGCCGTCCAGTTCGCTTGCTCCAAATTCAGGGAGGCAAAACCCACGCAGGACTGTACGGGAAAGGCGACATTTCTATAACGCCTGCAATGACCCCGTTTTTTGCCCGTTGGGATGGAGATGACCACTACTTGCAGATTCGCATTGCGTCTCGTTTCATCCAGAGTGTTGCTAGAGAAACCCTTGATAGGAATCCCGACTCGCTTGAACTAATCCCCGAATTTCGGACTCGCGATCCACACATTGAGTCTATTGGCATGCTGCTGCTCTCTGAACTAAAACACGAGAATTTAGGCGGCAGGCTCTACATCGAATCACTGACGAATGTCTTAGCAGTACATTTGCTCAGACAATACGCTGCTGCCAAACCTCGTCTGGCAATTTACGAGGGTGGTTTACCTGAACGCCAACTGCTTCAAGTCTTGGAATACATCAACGAACATCTGAATCAAGACATCAAGCTTGCAGATTTGGCTGCATTGCTAGGCATGAGTCAATTTCATTTCAGCCATCTGTTCAAGCAGGCGATCGGCACGGCTCCCTACCAATACCTACTCCAACAACGGGTAGAACGGGCAAAGCAGTTATTGAAACAAACAGACCAATCGATTATGGACATTGCCTTCCTATGTGGATTCAGTAGTCACAGCCATTTGAGCAAACAGTTTCGGCAATTTACAGGCATAACACCGAAAGCCTACAGAGCGAATTAAACAACCATGCTTTTGTACAATACGCAGGCTAACGGCACATTAATGAAGTCGGGATGGATTGGGTGCGGCGAAATTTTGAGAGTTTTCCAATGGTTGTTGAACCGAATTTTTCTCGGTAACAGTTCACTTAGCGTGCCAAAACGCGGCAATTATTCCATTATTGAATTTGCTACCAAAAGATCCGGATTGGTTGCATTGGCAACTGTACTATTTAGTAGAACCAGAATTATATCCAGTTAATGACTATTGCCCTTTTTTATTGCTTCGTCAATATTATAACGTTGATAGTGATAGTACCGTAACTATACGGAATACCTGCTGTTTCCAGGGCATCTTTCACCGCATATCTGAGCAAGATGACAAATTCACTATCACTGCGGCAAGTATATATAAGGGGCATACTTGGCTAGTAGTGGCTGTGCGCGATCGCCCTTGGGTGAACGCACATAGATGAGCAGTTGCAAACTCTTTGTAATGAGCAACTGCTCACAGTTTGGGGTCGAATGAATAACGCTCTTAATTGGTTAATAGTTGAAAACATCAATAGATAGCATCGACAGATGATAGAAATTTTTATAGTAAAAAAAAATACTATTTAATAAATTATCCGGATGCACTAAAGAAAACTCAGTATCAGTAAAATGAAGAGTTCTAAAATAGACATTTACTATGCGTGCTGCCATTTCACTTCTCATTACAGGATTGTTCTTTGGCTCCATAGCTGTTAACAACCAAGCACTTGACGTACACATATCCAACTCTGGCTCACAACAGTTGATGGCGGCAACAGGCAATACCAGCAAACTTCCTCGCAGATCCTATCGTGGTAGTGGTCGCAAACAATTGGTGCAATACATCAAGAGTACATATCCTGTTGCCTAACAACACCAAAGTCAATGCTATTTGTGGCAAGCGTCTTGTATTAAGGGAATCAAAGTACCATAAACCAGGGTGTTTTGAAAATCTGTTACACACCCTTCCTAGCAAAGACGTGACATCAAAGATACAAAAAATCTAAGTAATAGCTCGGCGTTTTATCCGTAAGCTTCTGTATACTTAGTTATCTGTTAACTTTTGCATTGAAATATGAAGCAAGTTAGCTGCCTGTATCACAAGCATTAAGAGCTACTTAAAATAAGCAAGAAATTTCTGAGTGCAATCTTCATATTATCTCTTGAAAGAGCGTTGCATAAACAGGGGATGAAGTATGAACCGTCTTCGCGAACGCTCATGCTGAGCGCCAAGAAAGGAGTTTTCTAGTAAGCAAAGAAAATAAAATCATCCATCCCGCAAATATGCAACGCTTTTGAATGGGTGTTATTGGGCTGGCTTCAGTTAGGTAGGATCTCTGCCCTTTGAGGATTAGGGCAAGGTGGTTTTAGCGTCAGCCAAAGTTGGGGTGAGGTTCCGACTGTATTAAGTACCTAAGCAAAATGAATTTCACACTTACTTCTCGCTGAATAAGCGTTTGAGGTGATTTTGATGGGTAATTTCATTTGCATGAGTACTTACAACTAGGACTTACGCGAACGCAACCCGCTCTTTTTCGTAGCGTGTCCGTTGGCGCAGCCTCTGGGATAGGAGAAGGACAAGGAAAGAACCTATGCCAATACGGTTCGGTTAAGGTAATTGTCAATCAGAGAAACCCGGTTTCTTCAAGAAACCGGGTTTCTGTCAAGCGTGCTTATCCGAACCGTATTTGGACCTATGCTTCCCTTCCCTGCGGACGCTACCGCGAACGGTCGCAATGACTATAGTAATGACTATAGTTACGTTGTTCGTGCGTAAGTCCTGACAACGAAGTGAAAAGTGCTATAGAACTAATGTTCTACACCGTCGTTTAAGAGTGCTTATTTTTCACCCTTTTTATACCATTGAGAAATATCGGCACAAAGTTTTCCATCAATGCCTGTGGATCTCGCTTCCAAGCTCGCTGAATGGTATTAATGCGAGTCATTTGCAAATCTGGTGCCAAGAGAGTTTGTGGTAAGCGCTCCATAAGGTACTGAGGACGTTGCCATATAGGCATTGTGTTTGCCACTTCCAGCAGGTTGGCAACTCTACGCAGTTCTGCACCCAAAGTAATATCCAGTCCTGCTTCAAAAGCTGCTTGTTCAATGGCAGCATACTTCCGCTTTGCTTGCTCAACCTTTTGGCGATGTTCGGGGCTTTTATTCGCTAATTGCGCTAACCAACGGTTACCCCAGCGAACGTGTCCTGCTTCTTCTGGCAGAATTTTTTCAATTGTTTCGCAGATTTTGGTGTTTTCTTCGGTTTGCGGCGCTTGCTTAAGAGCATGAATATGGGCGGAAAAATACTCACATCCGCGTTTTTCCGTTACGTTAATTGCAGCAAGGGTCGAAATCAGAAACTCCTCTAGGTCTTTGCTTGGATCTCTTTGTTCTCGGTCATATAGCCTTTCAAACTCACTAATATAAGAAGATCCAGGAGGTGTTCCCACATTTGCTCCCAGTTCCACTAACAAATCAGTCAGCCACATAGCATGACGAGCTTCATCAGAGATATGGTGAGATAAATCTCGTATCAGTTCGGATGGCTGTCCGTCGAGTTGTTCAATAACTTCGGTAAGGTCTTTGCAACTGCGTTGCTCGCTGTAGCGGTAGCGGTTGAGGGTAATGAGATGGATTTCGCGATCGCGGACAAATTGTATCAAGATGTCCCTTGCACCTATAGCGTTTTGAAATTTGCGTGGGTAAGCAACAGCCATAACTTTTTATAGAATTATGTAAATTAGTATTAATACTACATTAATTTTCTCTACCTACCGTAGCTATTCTTCACATCAAGCAGTCTTTCGAGCAATAAGATACTTGCTCATAAAATGAACCTGCATATTCTCAAAACCTGCTTTCTCTAAACACTCAAGAGTCATTGGTTATAATTTCTCCTCCTTTTACTCCCTTCACTCACCTATCTCTCTTGCTCCTGCTCACTAAATATTAATTTTTGTTAATAAGTATCGCATTCCGTAACTTTGGATACAGAATTTTTTGCTATAGTATAATTAAAGAAAAAATCAGCTAATCATAACATTACTCAAACTATTAGGAAGGACTTTGCTATGTCTACTCAAGAAAAAGCCCGTGCTCTGATGATGCGTCACTATCAGCTCATTAAGAATCGTCAACAATCGATGCTGGGACGTACTGGTGAGGAATTAGGTCTTCCCGGAGAAGTTTCTAACTACTGGAACCCCATTCAAGGAAAAATAGATCCTACCGCTCGCATGACTTATGATCGCAGCAATGCGACTATGAGCTAGAACACCGATTCATTAATGCCATAAACCCGGTTTCTGTTGCTGGAAAGACTGATATTTCGTTATTTCAATGAGAAGAAACCGGGTTTTTTATCACAATTGGTGAATACTGAATCGGTGTTCTAGTTATCAGACGTTGTTGAATTTTGTAAAGATTGCGATGTATCGCGTCTATATACGTTAAAAAAGCCACCCATTCTGTAGTGGTGGCTTAACTTATGCTCTTTATGCGCTCAAATTCAAGTAGCGCTCTCAATTAAACATCGTAATAGAGAGCGAATTCGTAGGGATGAGGACGTAACCGCATAGGGTTGACTTCATTATCCAACTTGTAGGAAATCCAAGTTTGAATGAGGTCTTCGGTGAACACGCCTGGTTTTGTCAAGAAGGCATGGTCTTTCTCCAGCGCTTCCAACGCTAATTCGAGAGAACCCGGAGTTGAAGGAACCTTCGCCAGTTCTTCTAGAGAAAGTTCATAAATGTTCTTATCCAGAGGTTCACCTGGGTCGATTTTGTTCTGAATACCATCTAAACCAGCGCACAGCATCGCAGCAAATGCCAGGTAGGGGTTAGAAGTCGCATCAGGACAGCGGAACTCTAACCGCTTGGCTTTGGGGTTGGTACCAGAAAGAGGAATACGGATAGAAGCAGAACGGTTACCTTGGGAGTAAGCCAAGTTTACGGGTGCTTCATAGCCAGGTACCAAGCGCTTGTAAGAGTTGGTGGTGGGGTTAGTGATTGCCAGCAATGCTGGTGCATGCTTAAGGATACCGCCAATGTAGTGCAATGCCGTTTCGCTCAAGCCTGCGTATTTATCTCCAGCAAACAGGGGTTGACCATCTTTCCAAATGGACTGGTGAGTGTGCATTCCAGAACCATTGTCTTGGAATACTGGCTTAGGCATGAAGGTAACGGTCTTGCCGTACTTCTTGGCTACGTTCTTGATGACATATTTGTAAGTCAACAGCCAGTCCGCTGCTTCAATCAACTTACCAAAACGGACGCCCAATTCGCACTGACCGCCAGTCGCGACTTCGTGGTGATGCTTTTCAATGGGGACTCCACACTCTAACATTGTCAGCAGCATTTCTGTCCGCATATCTTGCAGCGTGTCTGTTGGGGAGACTGGAAAGTAGCCCTCTTTGTAGCGAGGTTTGTAACCCAGGTTGGGACCTTCTTCTTTACCAGAATTCCAACGACCTTCAACTGCATCCACGTAGTAATAGCCGGACTGCTGGTTTTGGTCAAAGCGGACATCATCAAAGATGAAGAACTCAGCTTCCGGACCAAAGAAAGCTGTATCACCAATACCTGTGGAAACCAAATAGTCTATTGCTTTCTGGGCAATAACACGAGGACAACGGCTGTACCACTCACCTGTCCGTGGTTCCTTAATGCTACAAATGATGCTTAGAGTTGGCTCTTGCATGAAAGGGTCAATCCAAGCTGTATCTGGATCAAGTACCATCGCCATGTCTGATTCATTGATGGCTTTCCAACCCCGGATACTAGAACCGTCGAAAGGTACGCCGTCTGTAAAGGAACTCTCATCAATTTGGTTTTGGAAAACCGTCAGATGCTGCCAGATTCCTGGTAAATCAATGAATTTCAGATCAATCATCTGAATGTTTTTGTCCTGAATCAGCTTCAGAACTTCTTGGGGGGTTGTCATGGTTACTCCTTATCTGCCGATTTTTCAATAGTAAAACCAGAGTGTTCAAAGCATGCTGACCTTACTTGTAAACCCAAATCCATGAGACACCTGGAATATCGTAAAGATTTAAAATTAGATTATTTTGTATTGTTTATCACAGAATATCAATTTAAAAGATTAAATATAACCTTTCCTTAATTAGTTTCACAAAAGTAGACAGTTTATCTCGCAGGGGTCAACTTTGGCATAGAATCCATAATTAGCGCTATAGATTGTTTTTGTGCTGGGGCTTATTTTACAAGAGGCACTATTATACAGTTGCAGCTTGCTAAAAGCAGTCAAATTAATATCAAACCATAGAAAGGATTGATTTGGAGAAAAAGGAATGCGGGATGCAGTAACCAGCTTAATTAAGAATTATGACGTTGCAGGTCGATATTTCGACCGGAATGCCATAGACAGTCTCAAGTCCTACTTTGAAAGCGGTACGGCACGTGTACAAGCAGCAGTTGCAGTCAATGCAAATGCGGCGTCGATTGTCAAGCAGGCTGGCTCTCAATTATTTGATGAACTGCCAGAGTTGATTCGCCCAGGTGGAAATGCTTACACAACTCGTCGTTATGCAGCTTGTCTGCGTGATATGGACTACTACCTACGCTATGCTACCTATGCCCTTGTTGCTGGTAGTATGGATGTCCTAGATGAGCGAGTGTTGCAAGGGCTACGGGAAACTTACAATTCTCTGGGGGTACCAATTGGTCCAACAGTTCGCGGTATCCAGATTATGAAGGATATTGTGAAGGAGCAAGTGGCTACAGCGGGTGTTACCGATACTTCCTTTGTCGATGAGCCATTTGACCACATAACTAGAGAGTTCAGCGAAATAGATATCTAGATTACTCTTTTGGTTTTAAAATAAGGCGAGTCTCCTCAAGGAAACTCGCTTTTTTTACAAACCGCACCAGGAGAGGAAAGCCGAAAATCCGCCACAATAGAAGTGATCCAACGGTTGAGGCGCACCTTATGGAAGAGTTACTAGAGTTAAAAGATTTGCTGCTCAAAGGAGATGTACCAGGAGCGTTGGTCATTGTTGAAGAATTAGAAGAGATGAGCCGTAAGGATATAATCAAGACAATTCGTAGCTATGCCGTAATTCTGCTGCTACATCTCATTAAACAACAAGCTGAAAATCGTACAACTCGCTCGTGGAATGTCTCTATTCGCAATTCAGTTCGGGAAATTCAAAGGGAAAATAAGCGTCGTAAAGCAGGGGGCTACTACCTATCTCCAGAAGAATTATTTGAAACTTTAGAAGAAGCGTACTTAAATGCCATTGATGAGGCTTCCCTAGAAGTAGAAGAAGGACGTTATGAACCAGAAGAATTAGAACAACTGGTTAATCGAGAAGAAATTATAAATCGTGCAGTGACGTTGATTTCACTACAAGAGCAGATAAAGAGAATTGGCTAAACAACGACTCGATAATCTACTAGTAGAACTCAATTTATGTTCGTCTCGCGCCTGGGCGCAGCGACTGATTCAGGCAGGGGAAGTGACTGTTGATAGTCAGATAATTGACAAAGCAGGTACGGAGGTTGATGTTGCAGCTCAAATTCAGATCAAGGAGCGATCGCGTTTTGTTTCCCGAGGAGGAGAGAAGTTAGCGAAAGCGATCGATGTGTTTGCAATTCCTGTAGAAGGACGAATTTGTTTGGATGGTGGTATTTCGACAGGTGGCTTCACTGATTGTTTGCTGCAAGCTGGTGCAGAGCGAGTTTATGGTGTTGACGTTGGTTATGGGCAAGTTGACTGGCGTTTGCGAAATGATTCTCGGGTGATTTTGAAGGAACGCACTAATTTACGGTATTTAACACCAGATGAGTTGTATGCTTCACCCTCTCAATCTTCCCCTTCAGAAGAGGGAGCCTATGCTGATTTAGCAGTGGTAGATGTCTCATTTATTTCTTTAACCAAAATTCTATCTGCTCTTTGGGGGCTGCTGCAATTTCCTCGAGAGGCGGTGTTGTTGGTGAAACCCCAGTTTGAAGTGGGGAAAAACCGTGTGGGTAAAAAAGGTGTTGTGCATGACCCTAAAGACCAGGCTGATGCTATCTTTCAGGTGTTACAAGCGGCTAGTGAGTTAGGATGGAAGTATAAAGGTTTGACTTGGTCGCCTATCACTGGTCCTGCTGGTAATATTGAGTATTTGTTGTGGGTGGGAATAGAGAGTCAAACTTTGCCGCCTGATTTAGAGGCAGTTCATCAAATAACGAAATCAGCAGTCCGTGAACTTCGCACTTCAACCCCATCTTCTAAGCGCTAGGCAATTCACGCATCTGAGCGGTGACAAGTCAGGGTAAGCGCGTCTCAAATGCTATTGACAAGCGGATTTAGAGATATCATTATGTAGGGATAAACAAGCAGCAAGAATAGTAAGCATATAATTATTATCCATTGCGGCTCGATTCGACTTTTGGC